>CXRM01000063.1_pt1 | contig 2751 bp, 2 predicted proteins | sample 591241 | NCBI WGS metagenome assembly CXRM01 (sample SAMEA3491321, study PRJEB9169) | human gut metagenome | biome: ENVO:mammalia-associated habitat; material: ENVO:feces | place: Bangladesh | collected 2010-04-07 | reverse complement strand
GCCTGCTATACGTCATGCCGACGCTCTCCTTGACTCAACGAGTCCAAGAAAACGTCACCACTCGCACTCCACCTCAATTTGACGTTGATAATGGTTATGCCGGTTTCTGATCGGTGATAATGGTGGATGACGGCTTGGGCGGTGACCCCACATTTGACTGACGCCATCGGTTCCGGTGGCTGTCCTTATTTTGATTTGTCCCGCCCCTGGCCGCCGACCCGTGGGCCATGGATGCATGACCTCATAGGAGCGTGTCCGCTCCCGTCGGATCCCGCAAGAACCATGGTAGCGTGCCCCGTCAACGTCCTGTCTGCGCCGCAAGCCCCCGGGAGGCATCCGAACACATGGAAAGGAACGACGACGATGACGCCGCCGAACGAAGTGGTGTGGGCCGGGATCGACACCCACACGGACACGCACACCATCGCATTGCTCGACGAGCGGGGCAGGCCGCTGGGCGCCGAGACGTTCACGGCGGACCCGGACGGATACGACAGGCTGATCGGCATGCTGCCCGGGCCGGGCAGGGTCGCGGCCGTGGGCGTGGAGGGCACGAACTCGTTCGGAGCGGCCCTGGCCCGTCGTCTCACTGCCGCCGGATACGAGGTGCGCGAGGTGCTGCGCCCCAGGCGAAGCGTGCGCCGCAGGGACGGCAAGTCCGATCCCCTCGACGCGGTCGCCGCCGCCCGTAGCGTCATGGCCGGCGACGGCACGAGCCTGCCGAAAAGCTCGGACGGCTGGGTCGAGGCACTGCGCCACCTCAACGCGCAGCGATCCCAACTGGTGTCGGCGATGACCGCGATCTCCAATTCGACGAACGGGCTGCTCGTCACCGCCCCGGAACCCATCAGGGAACGTTACCGGGGGTTGAGGAGCGAGACCCGCATGAACAGGCTCGCCGAATGCAGACCGGCCGGCGGCCTGGTCGAGCATAGCGTGCTGGCCGCGCTGAAATCCGCCGCCAAGGCATGGAAGGCGCTCAAACGACAGGCCGGTCTCCTGGAGGAACGCATGCGCCTGATCCTCGAGGAACACGCCAGGCCGCTGCTCGACATGTACTGCGCGGGCACCGTCATCGCCGCGACCCTGGCCATCGTCGCCGGGGACAACCCCGAACGCATCCGAAGCGAGGCCGCATTCACCAAACTCTGCGGCGTCTGCCCCATCCCCGCGTCCAGCGGCAGGACCAACCGACACAGGCTCAACAAAGGCGGCAACCGGCAGGGCAACATGGCATTGCACCGCATCGCCATCGTCCGCCTGCGATACCACAAGCCGACCCGCGACTACATGGCCAAAAAGACCCGCGAGGGCAAAGGCAAGCTCGAGATCATCCGCTGCGTCAAACGGTTCATCGCCCGCGAGGCATACCGGGCGCTCATCAGCATACGCAACGGCGAGGTCGGACGCGGGACCCCGGCCGAACGCGGCGCCAAGCTGCGCGAACTACGCGTCAGCCGGAACATCACCCAGCAACAGATCGGCGAGGCGCTCTGCGTGCCCTCGAGCCGCATCAGCGAGATCGAACGCGGCGCACGCGACCTTCCCGAACTCGAGCAACGGGCCATCCAATGGATCCACTCCATCACCGACCCAAAACAACACACCCAAACGCTTGACAATGTATAGGAGCATCGAAATACACCGGGCGCTATCGTGGTGGCGATGTCGGAATTTCAATCCACGCTCCCCGGATGGGGAGCGACGTCGGTGTGGTCAGTCATTGTCGATCTCCTTCATATTTCAATCCACACTCCCCGGATGGGGAGCGACTCTCAATCGGCGTCAGACCCGAAAGCACTTCGGAAGTATTTCAATCCACGCTCCCCGGATGGGGAGCGACCCGACACATTGTCCAATTTCCCGTTCTCGTCGATATTTCAATCCACGCTCCCCGGATGGGGAGCGACGACGCATGGAGCTGACGAAAAGGAGACGAACATCATATTTCAATCCACGCTCCCCGGATGGGGAGCGACTGCAATCGGATTTTCAAACTCGTCCGAATACTTATTTCAATCCACGCTCCCCGGATGGGGAGCGACAATTCGTGGTCTCCAACATTTCATCCCATTGGAAATTTCAATCCACGCTCCCCGGATGGGGAGCGACGCCGCCGTTGGCTCCGTCTGCCCAGGTTTTCTTGGTATTTCAATCCACGCTCCCCGGATGGGGAGCGACGGGCGCACGCGCCGCCCACACCCCCGAAACCAGCTAATTTCAATCCACGCTCCCCGGATGGGGAGCGACAATGCAAGTATCAAGGATGTCACATCTGAATACAATTTCAATCCACGCTCCCCGGATGGGGAGCGACTCTCGTCTTTTCGCCGACATGGTCGGACAATTTATTTCAATCCACGCTCCCCGGATGGGGAGCGACCAAATTCAACGACAGATATTTTGACGAATTGATATTTCAATCCACGCTCCCCGGATGGGGAGCAACCACGAGCACGGCCAGCATCCCGCATGGGTCATGATTTCAATCCACGCTCCCCGGATGGGGAGCGACAATCCGGCCTGCTGGTCCTTGGGCTGGCGGTGGATATTTCAATCCACGCTCCCCGGATGGGGAGCAACCGTGGTTGGGACGAAATATTGGATCAGTGCCTATGTATTTCAATCCACGCTCCCCGGATGGGGAGCGACGCGGGTTTGGCGCTTGGCGGTGATACTTGGCCGCATATTTCAATCCACGCTCCCCGGATGGGGAGCGACGCTCCATCAACGTGCTCAAGGAGACAAGAT
>CXRM01000051.1_pt1 | contig 5031 bp, 8 predicted proteins | sample 591241 | NCBI WGS metagenome assembly CXRM01 (sample SAMEA3491321, study PRJEB9169) | human gut metagenome | biome: ENVO:mammalia-associated habitat; material: ENVO:feces | place: Bangladesh | collected 2010-04-07 | reverse complement strand
GGACCGCACCACTAATGCCGTAAAACTGATGAATAATTTCGTAGCCAAACCATCGACCACGTGGCTGACATTACGGCAGCAACTGAATCCATATATCATCTCCTCCACCAATGGGATGTTCTTCCAGAACGAAGTTGACGAGGTCATGAGCAAGTTCAAAGAAGGAGACTTCGAAAGCAATAAGCCATTGTCATCACTATTCTTGCTCGGTTATTCCCACAAACGCAGACAGCTTATCCAGAGGGCCGATGCCGCCAAGCAACTCAAAGAACAGAACATTGAAAATAAAGGAGAATGAATCATGACTAGCTTGCAGCACAAAATTGATTTCGTACTAACGTTCGCTGTTGAAAACGCCAACCCTAACGGCGATCCGCTGAATGGAAACCGTCCACGTACCACTGCTGAAGGCTTGGGTGAAATGTCGGATGTGGCAGAAAAGCGCAAGATCCGCAATCGCCTACAAGACGCAGGCGAGCGAATCTTTGTACAGTCCACAGACCGTACTGATGATGGAGAAAAATCTCTGTCAGATCGTTGGAAAGCTTTTACCAAGACCCTAAGCAAGGAAGACCAGAAGGACCGAGAAGCTCTATCCTACAGAGCTTGCGAACAGTGGATTGATGTCCGCTCCTTTGGACAAGTGTTTGCGTTCAAAGGAAAGGAAAAGGAAGGCGATGCTTCCGTCTCCATTCCAGTGCGCGGTCCGTTCACCATACAATCTGCATTCTCTCTTGAACCCATCGCTATTGACGACGTACAAATCACCAAGTCAGTGAATGGCGAAACTACAGACACGAATAAGAAATCCTCCGACACCATGGGTATGAAGCACCGTGTCTCCGGACGTGCTGTATATGTGACCCATGGCAGTATCAGCCCTCAATTGGCAGAAAAGACTGGTTTCACTGAGAAAGACGCAGAAAAAATCAAAGAAGCTTTGCTGACTCTGTTTGAGAATGACGAAAGTTCAGCACGACCTGCAGGCTCCATGGAAGTGGTGAATCTGGCGTGGTTTACGCACAACAGCAAAGCGGGCCAATATTCGTCAGCGAAGGTCCACCGTACCGCCAAGGTTGATGAAGAAGGTGTCATCACCGTGGATACCACGCATATTCCCGGTCTCCATTATGAAGTACTCGAAGGTCGCTGAATCAATCCCGTCAGTATTGTCGGCATAAAGGAGCAACTGTGAAAGAGCCAACAGATTATCCAGAGGACGATTGGCTGGCTCTTTCCGGCCTCCAACATTTCGCGTTTTGCAGGCGGCAGTGGGCTCTGATTCATATCGAGCAGCAGTGGCAGGACAACTATCTCACTACTGCGGGCTCCCTCGAACACGATCGAGCGCATGATTACAGCGAATCGGAAACAAGGGGCAATCTGCTTATTATGCGTGATCTCCGTGTGTTCTCACGACGATTGGGCATTACCGGAGCATGCGATGTGGTCGAGTTCCGTCAATCGGATGAAGGCGTGCCATTGCATGGGCGGGCCGGTACTTGGCTTCCGTATCCTGTGGAATACAAGCATGGTGTTCCAAAGCAGGTGGATGCGGATCGTCTTCAACTTTGTGCGGAAGCCATGTGTTTGGAAGAAATGCTGGCTTGCTCGATTCCGGAAGGTAGCTTGTTCTATCAGCAGACTAAACGACGGGAGCGGGTGCAATTTGATGAGTCGTTGCGTGGGCAGATCGTCGCAATGACAAGTGAAATGCATGATCTGTTTAGTCGTGGGCACACGCCGAAAGTCAGACCCTCAAAGGCTTGCAGGGCCTGTTCTTTGAGCGATATATGCTTGCCGAAGATTGTTAAAACACGCTCAGCGCAGCAATTCATTGAGGAATCCGTGCAGGCGGGAGTAGAGGGGGTGGCGGGTTGAAATGAGACAGCTGCTTAATACGTTGTATGTCACCAGCGAGGACGTATATCTGTCGCTAAAGAACGATAATGTCATCGTTCAGCAAGGTGATAGCACACTTGGCCGGATTCCGTTGCGCTCGTTGGAGAGCATCATAAGCTTCTCGTACAAGGGCGCATCGCCGGCCCTGATGGGAAAATGTTCGGAACTTGGCGTGGGGCTCTCGTTCTTTTCTCCACGAGGATGGTACTACTGTTCTATTCTCGGCGAGAAGAATCGTAATGTTTTGCTTCGTCGTGAGCAATTTCGTTTTGCGGACGATGAGAGTGAGGCTTTGCCGTTTGCAAGATCATTCATCATAGGGAAGATATACAACTGCCGCTGGGTGCTTGAACGAACTAAGCGAGACCATGCGCTACGAGTGAATAGTGAGCGGATCGCGGCACAGAGCGAGAAGTTGCGGCAATCCTTGGCGAATGTTCGTAATTGCACGTCCATAGATGAGTTACGCGGTGTGGAAGGGCTAGCCGCCAAAGATTATTTCTTCACCTTTGACGATCTGATTTTGCGTGATAAGGATGACTTCTTCTTCCAACAACGCAGCCGAAGACCGCCGCTGGACAGGGCAAATGCTTTGCTGTCATTCGTCTATTCGCTGTTGACCAGTGATTGTATTGCAGCCTTACAGGGAGTCGGGCTCGATCCCTACGTGGGTTTTCTGCATACTGATAGACCGGGTAGAGCTTCTTTGGCCCTGGATCTGGTAGAAGAATTTCGTCCGGCTATTGCAGATCGTTTCGTACTCACGCTTATCAACACAGGGGTAATCAAACCTTCCCAGTTCGAGGTTCGTGAAAATGGCGGCGTGTTTCTTTCTGAGGGCGGTCGCAAGACCGTGCTTGCTGCATGGCAGAAGCGTAAACAGGAAACAATTACGCATCCATTTTTCGGTGAAAAGATACCTTGGGGACTAGTGCCGCATGTGCAGGCGTTGCTGTTGAATCGTGCGATTCGTGGTGATTTGGATGCTTATCCGCCATTTATGTGGAAGTGATTTTGTGATTGCTCGTGCTTGCTTGTGCTGCTGGAATATGAGAATGGGGTATTGGAATGATGGTTGTTGTGGCTTATGATGTCAACACTGAGACGCCAGACGGTAAGAGGCGTCTTCGGAGCGTGGCCAAAACCTGCATGAAATATGGGCAGCGCGTACAAAACAGCGTTTTCGAATGCTCTGTGACCCCGTCCGACTATCTGATTCTGAAGCATGACCTTGCAGAGATTATGGATGAGATGTGCGACAGTTTGCGCTATTACAATTTGGGTTCGAAGTATGCTTCGAAGATCGAGCATCGCGGCAGACAGCGACACGTGCCTGTCGATGGGGTGATGATGCTCTGATAGGCATTGCAAGCAAGGGAGCAAGTGGACGTCGCTGATTATGTCATGTGATTGGTGTCGTCGTAAAGCTTCTATGGAGTATTCGTCCTTTCGCACTGCGAAATGGCAAGAGGATGAAGGTCGTCTTTGTTCTTCTGGTTGTTTGATAACTTCATAGTGGATATTGTGCGGTGTCTGGAGCCTCCGGGACGGTATCTGAAGCGTCAACAGTGGTTTACGGTACGATCGATGTCGTGAATGGACGATTGTGCCTGCATTATGGCTGAGGCTGTCCATTTTCACAGGCCGCTTCCCATTCGGGGAGCGTGGATTGAAATCTCGGGCATGTGAGCGGCACCCCCAAGCGGCCAACAGTCGCTCCTCATCCGGGTGGCGTGGTTTTTCCGGTCCAGACACTCATAGCGTGTCCCAAGGAGAACGGGAGACGCTGAAAACTACTAGTGATGAAAGGTGGTGTGCTATGACAATGGTTGAGAGTTTGCCGACTTACTCCTCGGCCGAGGCTGAGGCAAGGAGCAAGGGCGACAATCTGATCAGCATGATTAATGTCTATCTTGCCGGGTATGCGGCTGCCGGCACGCCTGTTGACGTTGAGACCACGGGCAAGACGCTGCACGCTCTCCCCACTGATACTGTTCTGCGCACTGACGCCGATTTTGATGCTTTCGAGCATGAGGTGTTGGGCGATGATTGAGGTCACCTACTCAGATTCAGCAAAGGCGGACGTTAAACGTTTGAAGCGTTACCGTCGTGATTGCGCGGCTGAGGTTCTGCGTATCGTTCGTGAGGGATTGCGCATGAACGGGTGTGTTTTCCGAAGCGTACGGGCCACATGAGTTGACCAATCCGGATGCTCGTTTTTTCTGGCTACATGGAATTTCACGCATTCGATGATGTTCTCGTGTTGTATTATCCGCCGTGTCCGAACGGTTTCATTCGTGTCATGCGGGTGTGTACGCATTGGGAATTGCATACTGGCGTATTCGGTCTTGATTGGTCCGATTCCAAGACTGAGGGCGAAGCCAAGGCCGAGTATGGCTTGGCCAATGAGGTCATAGAGTCTGAATGGTTTAAGTAGCTTGGACTGCCAGCCTTACGAACTGCTGAGGCAGTCGAAAAAGGAGATGGCACTATTACGTGTAGTTTGTTCCGTTGCAATTGAGGTATGCGTAAAGGATCGAGCATCGTGGTGGGCGGTGACATTTGCCTGTTGATGGGGTGGCAATGCCTGAACTGGCTGCGTCGAGGGGAGGACGGTGATGTCGCCGATATCGTGCCATGTGGCCGGTGCGACCTTAAAGTTCTCATGAATTACTCGTCCTTTCGCACTGCAGAATGACGTGGAGATGAGGGTTATTTTCGTCTCTCTGGTTGCTTGATGACTTCATAGTGGCTAGTGCGCTGGTGTTTTTGACTTTTGCGGACGGTGCCCAAAACGTCAACGACGATCTGCGATACAATCAGTGTTGAAAATGGATGATTTTGCCCATATCGTGGGCGAAGATGTCCATTTTCGCGGTCGCTCCCCATCCGGGGAGCGTGGATTGAAATTGGTTGGCGACGATCAGGTAGTCGACGTCCGGATGGTCGCTCCCCATCCGGGGAGCGTGGATTGAAATTTTCATCTTGTCTCCTTGAGCACGTTGATGGAGCGTCGCTCCCCATCCGGGGAGCGTGGATTGAAATATGCGGCCAAGTATCACCGCCAAGCGCCAAACCCGCGTCGCTCCCCATCCGGGGAGCGTGGATTGAAATACATAGGCACTGATC
>CXRM01000025.1_pt1 | contig 48568 bp, 43 predicted proteins | sample 591241 | NCBI WGS metagenome assembly CXRM01 (sample SAMEA3491321, study PRJEB9169) | human gut metagenome | biome: ENVO:mammalia-associated habitat; material: ENVO:feces | place: Bangladesh | collected 2010-04-07 | reverse complement strand
ACCCGTGGACCCGTGGACCCGTGGACCCGTGGACCCGTGGACCCGTGGACCCGTGGACCCGTGGACCCGTGGACCCGTGGAGCCGTGCTCCCGATGGGGCCTGTGACGGTGCGCCCCGCAGCGGCCCGCGACCCGGCGCATCATCGACTCTGACATTGTTCGCACCATCATCATTCCTCTGGAGGTTGCACATGGCTGACAGGCAAACCGCATTGGCCGAATGTCCGGTCGACACGTCGGCCCCATTCGGCGACGGCACCTCGGACGACGAATCCGGCTCCAAGCCCGAGGCCGAGACCGAGAGCAAGTCCGATGACGTCGTGACCATCGACGGCAAGGACTACTGCGCGGACACCAAGGTGGAGTCCGCCACCGACGACTGGAACGGCTACCGCAAGAGCCTCGCCCAGACCGGCGCGGGCATCGCGCTGATCGCGCTGGCCGCGGTCGTCGTGCTCAGCGGAGGCGCGGCCCTGCTGATCGCGTCCCGCCGACGCGAGGCGAAGGCCCCGGCCGACACCGAGGGCTCGGAGGAGTGATCCGACGAACCTGACCCCGGGCCCGCGGCGGACCGCCCCCCACGATCCGCCGCACGGGCCCACGGGCGCGCCCAGATCCTTTCCCTTCCCGGACGCGCCCAAGGCCCCCACCGGTACCGTCTTTGTTTTCTCCTTTGTGACGGCGCCGGGTTTGACTCCCGGCGGGGGCACGCCGCGGGAACCCCTTCCCGCGCACCATGGAAACCAGAACGGGGTGGCAGACCGGATCCCAATGAGGTCGGATCCGGCCTGCCACCCCTTTCCCTTGCGCACCGAACCGTCGGACACCGGACACCGGCGAACCCCGACGAAACGCGCGTCACACGCCAAGGAGAGGATCAAGAGAAATCAGCTGGGGATATGCGTCCAGTATCAGCTGATGGAGATTCCCGATCTTTGGGGCGGAAATCGTAATCGCAAGCGCGTATTCCAACTTGTCCGTTACGCTGAGCGATGCGCCACCCTCTTCACGGGCGTTATAGTGGATGTCAAACACCGGCTTGGCGAGTCTCGCTGCCTTGAATTGCCTCTCGGAGTGCAGTACCGTCTCCCACTTCCCCTGATCCGATCTTCTCTCGGCCTCTACGGGATATAGACTGGACGTTCCCATGCGGTTGCGGCTGAAGAAGGAATCGGTCCTTGCCGTTTTCTTTCCCTCATCAATTCGGTTCGCGTCAGGCCTGAACGTGACCTCAAGCGTAGAACGCGTATATGAATCCGGGGATTGGGGATCCACCCGGCAGGTAAAAGAAAACGTCGCTCTAATCTTTACGTCACCATGATCAAGCCGTGGCGGCACGGGTATGGTCGCCCGCACTATCTTCCCCGGCCTGATGCTGCCCTTGTAGATGACAAGAGCACGCCCGTCCTCAGTCGTGACGATTTCGGTGGCGTCGGATGGAACCTTCCCCCATCCGATTTCGCTCATATTGTCTTCCTTTCTGCGTTCCGCTGCATGAATCAGCAGCGTTTTCGCCACCAGCGGAGTTATTTCCGGGCCGCAGATCTCGCGTATACGCACAGCCTGCCGTAGCGCGTTGGGCGCGGCAAAACTCGTTCCCATAACCGGTACCGCTGCAGGTGACGTTCCAGGGCCAAGCACCATGAATTCATTGCCCTCCGTTCCGCCGAACGCCACCAAATCGGGCTTGACGATCCCGGGACTTCGCCCCGGGCCGACAGCAGAATACGGGGCTCTCATCCAATACACATCCTCAGAATCACACGCCCCGACTCCGAGGGCGTTGACTGCGTCACCCGGTGATTCGATGCGGTTGTTCCCGCTTTCGGCATCCCCTTCACCGTTGTTACCGACCGCCACGCTGAGCAGCATGTCCTTGGAAGAAAGAATCTGGTCAAGAACCGACGTCCATGCGCTCACATCGTCATCCTCAATCGGCAAATCTGGACCGAGGCTGAGATTGACGTAGTGGAAGGGGTACGATTCCAACACATTCTCGATGTTATTGAGCACTTTATACATCGCGATCGGATCATCGGACCTCGTTTCTGAATCAAGCACCCTCACCGCCGTTATCCGCGTGCGCAGCGGCTGCTGGCCGGACTTAAGGCTGCCGAACAGTAGCGCCGAGCATACCCCCAACCCGTGTTCCAAAAACCGCTCGTCATCATCGGCATCGGGATTCGCCTTGATATAGTCCACCCATGACGATATCGGGTTATCCGGCGGCAGCCCTCCGTCAAGCACCGCAACCCCCAGCTGAGACGCCGTACTCGGAGGTTCGGGAAGCGTAACGGGTTCCCGAATGCTCCTCACGGAGCTGATTGGGCTCAGCCCCAACCTCGGCATTGGGCGCAGAGCGCGGACGCTGGAGTATTCAGCAAGCCGTTTGACGGCTTCTTCCGGTCCCCGAATCGGAAGATACAACAGATTATTGGCCTTGAAGTTCATTCGCTCTTCGACGTTTACTCCGAGCCTTTCCGCGAGCTCCAAGAACTTCTGGGTATTATCTGGCGCCAAATCCTCGTCCAGCTCATGGAGAACCAGTTCGTACCATGCGTCATTGGAAGGCGCGGGATGATACTTGTCATCGAATGCGTAGTTGTCGATACGCTCGATTCTGACGATGTCCTTGATACCTGCGTACTCTTCACATCGAACGCCGGGGTCCTGCAGCAGGGAATCGAAATGCTCCAGCGATTGCCTGTGTCCCGCCACCAGCAACGTCCTAGACAGACGTGCACCTTTGTCTGGATCGTCGGCCGTTGTGATTCGTACCGGCTTGCTGCCCACCAAGGACAGGCCGGCCGCCCTGAGCAGCCCGGATGGATGATAAGACTTTGCCAGATACTTCGGATGCAACACCATCTGCAAGACGTGCACATCATTCGGCGCGAGGGCCGGATCGTCCGGCAGATTTGCAATCGCACTGTGCAGTTCCGGCTGCAACCGCGCACGCGATTCCTCGTATGTGTAGATATCTTTCGGCGTCGCCCCGCCGCGGGGAAGAACAATCGGTTCAGACAGCCGTTCGCCGTGTCCTATCAGATAATGCCGTCCCATGAATCATCCTTTCGAATTCGTTTTCTCAGTTCTGCGTCGTATAGTCTGGCGCGACACCCCGGTCATCTCGGAGGCGAGCCGTTGCGTCACCGCGCCGGTCTCCACGAGCGCGACCGCAAGGCTAATCCTCTGCGCGTGGGTCAGCCCTTCCGTGTTCTCCCTTATGTATTCGGTTATGGCATCCTCCGCCGGACACCGCCTCAGCACACACCGTTTCCTTATGCGCATCGCGACGGATCTCACCTCGCTGAAAGGCGCCCCCTTCATCACGATGCCCAGGGCTTCAATCCACGGGGCCGAAACCCCTCCAAGACTGTCCGATGCGCTGAAATCGCTTTCAAGCGCATTCATGATCTGCTTCTCGTCCGGCATAGGGAAATCTATTCGTAACTCGAACCGACGCCATACGGCGGGATCGATGAGTGACATGTTGTTCGTTGCCGCGAGTATGAGGCTCGCCGGGTTCCTGTCATCAAGTTCCTGCAGGAGAACAGTCACTACGCGCTTCATCTCGCCAATGTCCGAGTCGTCCGACCTGGTCTTCGCGATGGCGTCGATCTCATCGAGGAAGAGAATTCCCGGAGTGACACGAACCTTCGAAAATGCTGCTTTGATGTTGTTGCCCGACTCCCCGAGATGCCTGCCGATCGTCTCGGCCAGATCAAGCCGGTACATAGGCATTCCGAGCTGGGAGGCTATCCACCGTGCGGTCATGGTTTTCCCCACTCCGGGAGGACCGGTAAAAATCGCCGTCGAGGTCGGGGAAAGACCGTTAAGGGCGAGGACCGACGCGTTCTCGCGCTCCTCGAGCAGTCCCTCTACCTGTTTGACAATCCGCTCAGGCAGGAATGGCTTCTCCACATCGGAGCGTTGGCCCACGGGAAGGATCGGCGCCTCCCCAGTCCGACGTGACGCATGGCCTAATTCCCTTATCGGTGTCATATCGGGCACATCGCTGGACTGAAGTAACGATTCCAACGCCTTTGAGAACGACGCATCACCGACCCTGTATTTGCGTATCAATCTAGACACGTACATACGAAAGTCATTCAACTGCCCACCAAGTCCAAATTTAACAAGCTGGACAATTTCATCTTTAATATCTGAATCCTGTTCCACGTTTGCCAAGTATAGTCTATTGACATTCCGCAACATGCTGAAGCTCGCGGGACATTCTGATTCAATTGAGATAAAAGTGTTCCAACTGCTCCATATCCAACGGAAGATGCGGCGTCCCCCTGCGAAGGTGTCCGACCCGGCCCCGTCGCGCGCGCCTTACCTTTGACCTGTCAAACAAGCCAAGCCAAGGAAAGAAGGCAGGGACGAATGAACGGACATGACAGCATCATCCTCGCGGCGGGATCCAACGTGGTGACCAGCGCGCTCGACCTCTTCAGCCAGTTCGCGATCATCGGAGGCGGCCTGTGGGCCGTGTGGGCCGTGTACGCGGCGCGCGACCTGCACAAGGATGGCGCCGTGATCACGGCCAAGGGCGACAAGCTCGCCGGCAGCGGCTTCGATTCCGAGAAGTTCGGCGGTGACCTGTTCACCCTCGACTACAAGGACGGCACCGCCGTCATCACCGCCACGGACGCGTACCGCGCGCTCGTGTCCGCCGACGTGGAGCACGAGAACGACTGGACCGCGTATATCCAGTGCAAGCGCATCAAGACCGCCGGCCGCGTCGAGAACCGGTTCACCGAGCACTTCAACGACAAGGGCCTCGAATCCAACGTCGTGTGGACCCGCACGCCGGACATGACCCCGGGCCTGCACCTGGAGAAGTACGACGTGAAATCCGGCGAGAGGCTCGGCGACCGCGACGACGTCAAGCAGGCGCTCAAGATGGACGGCGACTCGCTGGAGATCGCGTTCAAGATCACCAACACCAGCAAGGTCGATTCCAGCACGGGTGAAGGCGCGTGGTTCCGGGCCAGGGACCTCAAGCTCACCGACGACCCCACCGGCGAACGGTCGGCGGGGCCTTTTCCATACCATCGTCCGAGCCTCTTCGGGTTCGTCGGGAACGTCCAAACCGGAGCCTTCTCGACGGCCATACCGTGGTCATGTCATCCAAAACAAGTCGAAAGGAAACCATCATGTACGGAACCACCATCGCGGCAGACAGCGGCAGCGTCGTCACCAGCGCGTTGCAGCTTTTCAGCCAGTTCGCCATCATCGGCGGTGGCCTGTGGGCCGTGTGGGGCGTGATCACCCTGGCCGGAGGACTGAAGGACCAGAACGGCCCCGCCACCCAGTCGGGCGTCTGGCAGGTCGTCGGCGGCGGCCTGATCATCGCGGCCGCGGCCCTGTTCTCCAACATCGCCCTGTAGACGGGAGGCCGCGCATGGTCGATTTCATCGTCGGCATCCTCAACTCGATAGGGTCCGGCGTCGGCGACGACCTTGTGGCCGACCTGCTGAAGACCCCCGCCGAATACAACGCGGGCATGTACCAGCTGAGCCTGACCGTCGCCCGCTCGGCGGTCAAACCCATAGCCAGCACGATACTGGCGATCATGTGCGTCCTGGAACTCGCCAGGGTCAGCACCCGGACGGACGGCGACCGAGAGCTGGGCGTCAAGCTCGTCGCCATGGCGATGTTCAAGCTCACGCTCGTGTTCACCGCGGCCCAGCACAGCGAGCTCATGCTCCAGGCCATCGACGAGATCGGCGACAGCGTGCTCGGCGGCATCCATTCGGCGGCGCCCACCACCGGCGCATCGTCGGGCCTCGGCCTTGGCGACAGCATGCGCGACGCCATCGACTCCGCCGGCTGGATGGGCCAGATACCGTGCCTGATCCTGCTGCTCATCCCGTTCCTCGTCTCCAAGGGCGCGACCATCGTCGTCACCGTCGTCATTCTCCTGCGTTTCGTGCAGATATACATGCTCACCGCGTTCAACCCGCTGCCGATCGCGTTCGTCGCCCAGGAGGAGACCCGCCAGTGGGGCATCAACTACTTCAAACAGTACGCGTCGCTGGTGTTCCAATGCGCGACCCTGTATCTGGCGATCCTCATGTACCGCACGCTCGTGGGCGGCACGCTCAACCCGAGCAAGTTCAAGGACGGCGACAGCCTCTCCGGCTGGGTGATGGACAACTTCACCGGCCTGCTCCTGGCGAGCGTCATGCTCATCGGCATCGTCATGGCGGCCAACTCCGTCGCCAAGAAGCTCTTCGGCGGCGAATGAAACACAACGCAATCCACGAAAGGAAGCAATCATGGCGTTGCAGATGCCCGTCTACAGGGAACTGACCACCATCGAATCGAAGGTGTTCATGGGAATGAGCTGGCGGCAGTGCCTCGCCGCCGTCATCCTCGCCATCGTGTGCGGGGGAGGATACGTCGGACTGTGGCTCGGGCTGGGCATGGACCCCAACCTCGCCATGTACCTGATCTTCCCGCCCGGCCTGCCCATAGCCGTATGGGGATGGGTGAGGCCAAAGGGCCTCATGCCCGAGAAATACCTGAAATACATCCTGCGTCACTACACGCAGCGCGAGGTCTACCTGCTCGACGGTCCTGGCAGACCATACCGCACCGGCGCGAAACCAACGATCAAGGAAAGGTGAGGAATGCGGAGAAAGAAGGCGACGCGTCTGCCGAAGGGCGTCAAGCAGCTCATCGGCTACGACGCGATGCTGCGCAACGGGATCGCCAGCCTGGACGACGGACGGTGGAGCGCCACCATCCTCTTCCAGGACATCAACTACCAGCTGAGCCCCGAATCCCACCAGATGGAAATCATCGACCGGTGGGCCAAGCTCATCAACAGCTTCGAGGCCGGGCAAAGCGTGCAGATCGCCTCCTACACGCGCTCACGCGGCGTGCGCGAAATCCTCGCCGACGTGATGATGGACGAGACCGGCGACAGCCTCGACCACTACAGGCTCGACTACAACCGCCTCGCCCAAGGCAAACTCGAATCCGTCAGCCGCAACACCAGCACCGTCAAGACCCTGACCGTCACCGTCCGCGAAAGCGACGAGCAGGCCGCCGTCGCGACCCTGAACGCGTTGTGCAACAACCTCGTCAGCCAGATGCGCTCCATCGACGCATGCAAGGCCACCCGGCTCGACCGCGAGCACCGGCTGCGCCTCATGGCCGAGGTGCTCCGGCCCGGCGAGGAGTTCCGGTTCGACGAACGCCGTTTCGAGCATCAGCCCGGCAAACCCGACACCAAGGACCTCGTGTGCCCGTGGAGCATCGACGCGCGAAATCCCATCCAGCTGGACATCGAATCCCTGGACTCGAAATACCTGCACCGCACCATGTGGGTGTCCAGCCTGCCGCCGGAACTGTCCGACCAGCTGGTCAACGACCTGACCGGACTGCGCGCCCGCGTCGACGTGAGCATCCACCTCGCGCCCATGGACCGCGGCGAAAGCATGACGCTCGTGCGCCGCAAGAACGCCGAGGTCAAGATGCAGATCATGGACCAGCGGCGCAAGAACCGCAAGCAGGGCCTCGACCCCGACGACCTTCCCGACGACCTCGCCGACCAGCAGGAACAGCTCGGCCAACTGCGCGACGAGCTGCGCTCCACCAACCAGAGGCTCGTGGACTCGATCATCGTGATCGGAGTGTCCGCGGCAAGCCAGGAGGAGCTGGAGGTCGCGTGCAGGAACGTGAAGGCCAAGGTCAACGCGCAGTCCTGCACGGCCGAGAGCCTCAAGTTCATGCAGATGGAGGGACTGACGGCCGAACTGCCGCTGGGCAACAACCCTCTGCCCATGAAACGCACCCTGACCACGAACAGCGCGGCCATCCTCATCCCGTTCACCACGCAGGAGGTGTTCGAGCCGCACGGCCTGTTCTACGGAAGCAACGCGAGGAGCGGCAACCCGATCCTCGCGGACCGGCGCAGCCACATGAACTCCAACGGATTCGTGCTCGGCACGTCCGGCGGCGGCAAATCCTTCACCGTCAAACAGGAGATCGCCGGCATGTTCCTCAACCGTGACGACGAGGTCATCGTCATCGACCCGGAACGCGAATACCTCGCCCTCGCGGCCGCGTTCGGCGGACAGATCATCCAGATCAGCGCCGGCACCGGCACGCGCGTCAACCCGATGGACATCGTCCTGGAGGACGACTCGGCCTCCGACCCCGTCAAGGACAAGACCAACAACGTGGTCTCCATGATCGGCGCGCTCATAGGCGGCATCGACGGCCTCGACCCGCTCCAGAAGGGACTCGTCGACCAGTGCGTCAGCAACCTATACACGCGTTACCGCAACCAGGGCGGGGGAGTGGTCCAGCCCACATTGCAGGACCTGCACGACGAATTGCAGGCGGGCGGCGACCAGGTGAGCCGGTACCTTGCCGGCGCGCTCAACCCGTACATCACCGGCTCCATGAGCGGCTTCAACGGGCAGACCAACGTGGACCTGTCCAACCGGTTCACCGTGTTCGACGTGTCCGGCCTGTCCGGCGAGCTGCGCACGTTCGGCATGATGGTCGTCATCGACCAGGTGTGGAACCGCGTCATCCGCAACAAGGCCAACGGGCGGCGCACCTGGGTGTACGTCGACGAGTTCCACCGCTTCTTCTCCAACCAGTACGCCGCCGCCCAGTTCAAGGACATCTACAAGCGCGCCCGCAAATACGGGCTCGGCGTCACCGGCATCACGCAGAACGTCGAGGAGATCCTCGACCTCCAGGACGCGCGCGAGATGCTGTCCAACAGCGATTTCCTCATGCTCCTGAGCCAGAACAGCACCGACGCGGACGCCCTGTGCGAGCTGCTGACCCTGAGTGAGGAGCAGCGCCAGTACTTCACCGGCGTGCTGCCCGGCCAGGGACTCATGAAGATCGGCAGCGCCTACGTGCCGTTCGACGGTCGCATCCCCGCGGGCGGCGACCTCTACCGGCTGTACTCCACGACCTTCCAGGAAGGAAAGTAAACGCATGAGCGGAACCCAAGCCCACCACGCCGGAGGCACACGCGCCCGCATCGGACGCGCGGCCACCGGCGTGGTGTCCAGCACCGCGCAGTTCGGCGCGGACCGGACCGACATCGCCGACTCCATGGGCCACACCGCCGCCGAGATGGCGGGCCGCGCCGGCATGCACGGCATGTCCTCCACCATGCACGGCGTGGGCTGGACGGCCGGCAAGGCGCGGCGCATCATGAACCGCGGCAAACGCGCCCTGCGGTCGGGCAGGGGAATGCGCAAGACGGCCGGCAAACCCAAGGCGCTGTCCGAGGCGAAGCCCAGCGATGAGATCGGCAAGTTCGCCGCGAAAGGCAAGGCGAGCAAGCGGATCGGCAAGCACATAGGCGCGGGCCTTGGGAAAGCCGGCCGTAGCGTCAAACGGATGGGTTCCACCGGCATGGGCTGGATGGACGAAGCCGGCGCGAGGCTCACCGCTGCCGACGACGACTTCGCGTCGAAGCTGGGAAGCACCACACGCGACCTGTCCTTCAAAGCGGCACGCGCGGGCGTGAAAGGCGTCAACTCGTCGGCCAAATTCATCTGGCGGCACCGCCGCTCGCCGGCCAAGGCGGTACGCGGAGCGAAAGCCACCGGACAGGCCGCCGTGCGCGCCGCCCGCGCCGCCGCGAACTTCGTGCGCATGGCCGCGTCCCGCGTCATCGCGGGGGCCGCCTCCATCAGCCTTCCCATCATGCCCGTCATCGCGGCCATGCTCGCGGTGCTCGGCGTGCTCCTGGCCGTCATGGGCGCGTTCCTGGGATCCAGCGCCAGCGAATCCACGGTCTCGGGCGTGCCCGCGGAATACGAGGCCGACGTGATCCGCGCCGGATCCATCTGCCAGGTCGTCACGCCGAGCATCATCGCCGCCCAGATCGACCAGGAGTCCAATTGGAATCCGAAGGCCGGCAGCTCCGCCGGAGCGCAGGGCATTGCGCAGTTCATGCCATCCACATGGGCGTCCGCGGGCAAGGACGGCGACGGAGACGGCAAGGCCGACATCTGGAACCCGCAAGACGCGATCTGGAGCCAGGGCAACTACATGTGCGGCCTCGCCTCGCAGGTCGAGACGGCCAAGAAGTCCGGGAAACTGACCGGCGACACGTTGGAGCTGACCCTCGCGGCGTACAACGCTGGCCTGGGCAGCGTGCTCAGATACGGCATGGTGCCGCCCTTCGAGGAAACCATCAACTATGTGCGGCGGATCAAGGAACTCGCAGCGACCAAATACACCGCAACGGGGACCGCCGAGGGTGGCACGGTCGGCTCCCTCGAACCGAAACTGACGGTCTCCGGCGGCATCGTGTCCACGGCCGGCATCACGCCGGACACGAGATACCCATGGGGGCAGTGCACCTGGTGGGCCGCGACCAGAAGAGCCGACATAGGAAAACCGATACCAGGGTGGGGCAACGCCGCCACATGGGCAGGTTCCGCGGCGTCGGCCGGCTACACGGTGGACGGCTCCCCATCCGCCGGCAGCGTCATCGTGTTCCAACCGGGAGTATTGGGCGCGTCCGCCGGCTACGGGCATGTCGCCATGGTCGAGGAGGTCCGCGGGGACGGGTCGATCCTGATCAGCGAGTCCAACGCGCTTGGCCTCGGCGTCGTATCCACACGCGAAATCAGCGCCTCCCAACTGGCCGCAGCCGGAAATGGCGTCCGCTACATCCACTGAAAGGAAAACCAAGCATGGAACCAAAGAGGAACAGAATCATCGCCGCGACGGGATTTGCGGTCGCGCTCCTCATCCTGGGAGGAAACGTCGCGGTGATATGCGCCGGCAACGGAACCGCGGAGGACACGCAAAGCACCGTCGCCCGGCCGCGAACGAAAACCGAACCCGGACAAAAAACGGCTGGAGACGAAGAGACCGAGCCGGCGACGCCGACGGAGGATGATCCGTGCGCCGACCTCGCGCCGAAAGCGCTCGGCGTCTACATGGGCGACGAACGAGGCCAACTCGAAGACGAATACTTCACGCCGGATGCCGCCGGCCTCGACATACCGGCATCATCCATAGCCCCGCAGCCATTGCCCGAGACCGAGTTCACCGGCTTCCCCGTGTCCACGGGGCGGCGGGTGGCGACATGCGCCGTATCCACCGGGCTGGAGGCATCCTGGGTGCTTGACTACACGCTCACTGACGACGGCTGGCGATGCGCGGCGGTCAAGGGCCCATTGGAAGGCGGATACCGGGTGCATGAAGGCAAACCAGAGGAACAAAAGTGATGAAGGCAAACGAACAGGATCAGCCAGTCCTCATCAAAGACGAGGGCGGAGAGGAATGACCAGGATCGACAGGAAGACGGGTGAGCCGATTCTCAGCCCCAAGCTTACGGTCGACCAGCTGTACGCCATGGCCAACGAGCCCGGTTGGCGTCCATGGATGCGCCTGATCGCCGAACATCCACACGCGTGGCCGGAGCTCGCCGACTGGTGGCATACCGCGCAGGAGCAAGGCTTTGACACGGCCGGTGCCGCGCCGCTGCCGCCCGCGTCCATGCGCGGCCGCCGTCGCGTCGCCATACCGTCCGCGCCGCTGCCGCCGGAAGACGAGCCGGGGCAGGAACCCGTGTCTGCGCCGGCGGAGCAGTCTCCTCCCGACGATTCCGCGGAGAAGGCCCTGAAGGACGCCGACGGCGATTTCGCGGCACTCGAACAGGTCGCCGACCCGGAGCCAACCACAATGAGCCTCCCGCCCATATCGGAACCGGAACCGACGGAAACCGGGAAGACCGAGAGACCAGGAGGGCTGTCGGTGGCCGTCACCTACTCGGCCGACCTCGACGATCTGGAGGTTCGCCGCGTCTTCCCGGTCGGGAAAGCGCTCGTCGCGATCGTCATGGCCGCGAGCCTCATAGCCGTGTCCTGGATGGGACTGCAAATCAAAAACCGCCGTGCCGCTGCCATGCGGCAAGAGGCGCATGAGACCGCAATCAGCGCATGCGACTCGGCCGAAGCGACACGCAAGACCGTCCAGTCCGACCTGGACAGGACCACGGCCAAAGCCTCCAGACTATTGAAGGACACCAGTCGCGGCCAGGTCGCGGATCCCAAGACGCTTGATGCGTTGAATCGGCTTCTGGACGCAAAGACGGCCACCATTAAGGGTTCCTGCGCGCCCGACGCCGTCACATCCGACGTGGACAGGACCACTGAGGCGCTGCGCAGAACGACCAAAGAGCTCAAGAACCGTCTCACCGACCTCAAGACCGCGGCCAAGGCCGTCACCGACAGCAAACTCAACAAGACCGTGGACGACGCGAACGCGCTGTACAAGCAGACCGACGGCAAGGTGGCGGACGACAAGACCCGCGCAAGCCTGCTGGACGCCATCAAAAAACGCGACGCGGACGCCATCGCGAAGGCCGTGAAAGAGGTCAACGAATCGAAGATGGCGAAGGAGAAGGCCGACGCGGAGGCGAAAGCCAAGGCCGAACAGGAAGCCGCTGCCGCCGCCGCGCAGCAGCAGGCGCAGGCATCGCAATCCCAATCGGCTCCACAGCGGCAAACGCCCTCATATTCGGGAGGAAGCCAATCGCAATCCCAAGGAAGTTCCGGATCCGGTTCCGGAACCGGACGACGCCCGTCTTCGGGAGGCTCGTCGTCCTCCACCAATACGGGCGGAGCCTCGCCGGGATGGTCCGTGCCCGCGCCATCAGACGAGGGCACCGGCTTGCCCGGCAGCGATCCGGGGTTGTGATTGGCTTCATGCCGCTGCCTTCCATTCTTTGGAGTGCTTGAGCGTGGATTTCGGTCTGGCGATGGTGGTTCCGGGCCATGCCTTGCGGCTGAGGAACGGGTGCAGTCCTCGCAGGTTGTAGATGCATTTGTCGTTGTCCAGTTGCGCGAGCTCGTCTGGCGTGAGGAGTTCGCGGCCGGTGCGCTGGTAGTTGGTGGTGTGGCTGCCGGACACGCCCTTGGAGTCGCTGGTGGTGCGGATGTCGATGGTCTCCTTGCCGAGCAGCTTGCTGAGCCATTCGGTGGTGGACTGCTCGTTGCCGCCGAGGAACAGCACCGAATCACAGTTGCCCACGATGGTCTCCCACGAGTCCTTGTACATCGTCTTGAGCTGGGCGATGGTCTGGAGGATGATGCTGACGCTGACCTTGCGCGAGCGGATTGTGGCGATGAGCTTGTCGAAGTTGGGGATGCGTCCCACGTTGGCGAACTCGTCGAGGAAGCAGTGCAATGGCGTGGCGAGGCATTCGCCGGGGTAGGTGCGGCAGCGGCGGATGATGCTGTCGAACAGGCATTGGTAGAAGATCGCGGCCAAAAAGTTGAAGGTCGGGTCCTCGTCGGGCAGGGCGAGGAATATGGCCGTCTTTTTGTTGGGATGCTGGTATCCGCTCTTGCGCTCGTCCTGGTATCCGCCGATCCGGTCGATGCCGAGGTTGTCGTCGGAGAGGATCTCCCGGACCGGGCCGACTGTCAATGGGGCGAGCCGCACGCCGAGGCTGATGATGATGCCCTTCTTGGTCTCTCCCGCGCCCTGGGTGAAGGGCCGGTACTGGCGGGCCGCGAACTTCAGGCCCTGGGCGAGACGCCATGCCTCGCGCAGGTCCGGATCGTCGCGGTCCGCGTCCTCGCGCTCCCATTCGGCGCGGGTCTCCTCGTAGATCTCCGTGGCGGTCCGGGCGACGGCGTCGACCTGGCTTTCCTTGGTCTCGTCCTGTTCGCTGGCCTCGAGCAGGTCGCGCATGTCGGCCACGGCGTTGAGGGTCTGGCCGGCGTCGATGCGCAGGCAGTCCTTGAGGATGTCGGCGGGCAGGTAGTAGACGAACGCGGTGAGCGCGGTCAGCAGGCTGCGTTCGGATTTGGTCCAGAAGTCGTCGGTCTGGTGCTCCTTGGGTGTGGAGCCGTTGGTGTTGTCCATGATGTTGGTGACCAGGCGCATGATCGCCACGTCGGGCTTGTCGGGGTCGATGTAGCGCATGGGGTTGAATTTCGTCTCGCTGGTCAGGTCCACCAGGTCGAGCTGTTTGACCGTGTAGCCCATTTTCTCCAAGTCTCCGCCGGTCTTCGCGTAGAGCTCGCCCTTCGGGTCGGTGCAGGCGTAGTTCATGCTGCCCTTGAGGATGTTGGGGATGACGTGCGTGGCGGTCTTGCCTGAACCGGATCCGCCGATCACGGTGGTGTTGAGGTTGCGTCTCGTGGCCTGGGCGTCGAGGCTCAGGCCCTCGGTGGCCGTCATCTGGAGGTTCTGCCTGGTGTCGCGGTCGGTATACGGGGCCATCTCCCGGCTGGTCGACCAGCGTGCCGACCCGTACTCTTCGCCGTCCCTCCAGTTGCGTCTCATGCTCCACCGGTAGAGGTGGAACAGGCCGACCGCGCACGCGCCGCCCAGTCCGCATAGGAGGCTGGCCCGGTCGAATCCCAGGGCGAGCGGATGCTGGAGCATGATCGTCATGCCGTCCATGATCCGTTCCATGCTTTCGCCGGCGGCGATGCCGGCCTGGACGCGGGCGGCCGCGAGGTCGGAGAGCCAGAATCCCGCGAGGATGGTCAGCGTCTTGACGATGATTCCTCTTGCTTGTTCCATGATTGTTCCTTTCTATTGTTTTCTTTCGGCGAGGTTCTCCTTGAGCCTGGCGCGGAACCGGTCGTACAGCGTCTTCCTGCTGGTGATCCTCCCGTCGGCCGGCTCCGTTTCGGCCTGGGCGTCGCCGCCGGCCGCTTCCGCGTCCTTCGGGGGTGGGAGGGGCGTGACGGTGGTCATGCCGCCCGGCGCGGCGTCGATGCTGAATGGCCGGCCGTCTGCCATGAGCGTGGACATGAGCCGGCCGACGTGGCCGTTGATGTCGATCCATTCGCCGTCGCCGGCCTTGTCCGGTCTGATGCCGCTGACGGTGGTGGTCCGTGTCATCGATTCCCGTCCGGTTCGTCATGGCTGGGATCGAACGCGAGGCTTGTGGCTTCGATGTCGATGCCTGATCCTTCGTCGCCCGCGGTGCCTTTGACCATGAGGCGGGATCCCTTGCGCGCGTGGTCGCGGATGTTCTCCGAATGCTCCCTGCCGCTGGCGTGGATGGTGATTTTCCTCGTGGCTGTTCCCATGGCCATGGTTTCAAGCAGCCAGTCTTCCGCGCTTCTGTTTTGCCGTGGGCTGCTGATGAGTGTGCCCTCGAACCAGATGATGGGTTCCGGCTGGTCGTTTGTTTCTGTTGTCATGCGTGTCTTCTGCTCCTTCGTATGGAATGAATGCGGGGTGGCGCGGAAAGCGCGCCACCCCGTGGCTGGAGAGGACTACAGTCTTGGCCCGTGACGCTTCGTCGTGGAATCGGCCTGTGCGGGCGCCTTGTGATCCGGTTCCGGCCGGTCACGGTCCAGGCTTTGGGCCGGCTGGGGCTCCTTCAACTGGTCAAGCTGGTGGAGCGTCCACGTGGACAGTTCACTGTCGTATGACGCGCGGGTGAGGATCTCATCGCGGTTGTCCCAGACGATCTGGTCGGCCTGTTGTTGGGTGATGCCCGTCCAGTCGCCCTGCGCGTTGATGCGCATGAGCGGGTCCTTTCGCGGGTCCCATCCGCCCATCTCGCGTTTCTCCGCGATGTCTGCGGAGGTGAGGCCGTCTCCGGCGATCTGGACCGCCTTGTCGGATGGGTAGGCGAGGTAGGTGGCGATGTCGTTCTCGGGGTCGTGCGCGTTGACCTCGCCCACGATGCCGTGGAGGATTCTGACTGCGTCCTGGTCGGGGGATTCGTATCGTTCCAGGATGTGGCTCGCGCGCATGCAGGACGCCTTGCGGTGCTGCTCGTAGAGCACGGCCGGATCCTCATCGACCTTCGTCACGACGTATCCGGCGTCCTCCCTCGCCTTCATCGCCTGGTCGCGGTCGAAGGCGGTGCTCAGGTATGCGATGTGCCTGTCGGGGTCCCCGGGCTTCCGCCACCGGTAGGCGTATTCCTCCGGCGGCTGGTTCGCGGCCAGATGGCTCGTCCCGGCTGCGCGGGCCGTGTGTAGGCCGCCCGCGCGTTCCCAGCCCTCCACCGCCTTGGCGAGTGTTTTCCCGGCGGCTGGGTCGGCCGGGTCGATGACGGTGTGTTCGCGGTCGGCCATGTCGTTGTCGTCGTAGTGCCATTCCGCCTGTGGCCGGTTGGCGTAGGACACCTCGATCCGGCCGGCCAGACGGTCCGTGTCTTTCCATGCGGGGTTGTCGTGGAAGTCGATCTGCACGGCGCGTCCGTCCGTGAGCCTCGCTTCGAGGTAGTGGCCCATGGCGTTGCCGCCCTGGGTGACTTCGGTGACGTCGTGGTCCTGTTCGAGCAGTCGTCTGGCGTTTTCCGTTGTCAATGGCATTCCTGCGCTCCTTTCCTTGGTTTCCTGGTCTCTACTTTCCGTCTCCCGGGGTTCGTCGGGTTTGGACGTCAGCCGTTCGAGTTCTGCCTGTTTTTGCCGGTACTCGTCCTCGTGGGCGAATGGTTCGGCCAGCGTCTCCTGCGCGGCGGCGAGTTCCCTTTCGGCGTCCGCCAGCCGTTCCGTGAGCTTGCCGGGGTCGGTGGCCATGTTCTTGACGATCCGGTCGAGCTGGCTGACGATGCTGGAAGGTCCGGTCAGGTAGGGTCCGGGCATCTCGGTACCGGATTCGTGCTCGTGGACGGCCTTGACGGCCAGGGTGATCCGTCCGGTGGTGGCCGCCCTGCGTGCGATGACGGGCAGTCCGTCGTATTCGGCGATCGTGTCCCCGTCGTGCGCCTGGTGGGCGGCCTGGTGGAGGAGCCTGCATGCGGTCTGCCGGTCGCCGACCGGCCGGCCGTTGATGGTCATGCCCTCCCACTTGCCGTTCATGCGTGCGGTCTGGTGGATGCTCAGGGCCTTGGACGCGAGCGGCTTGTCGTCGGTCTTCTCGCGGATCGCCTGGCGGATCCCCTCGATGCGTGGCTGGAGCTGCTGGTTGATGTCCCTGCGGGTGTCGGCCTTCTGCTGCGCCCATGAGGCGCGCAGGAGCTTCAGCTGGTTGATCTCGTTCTCCAATGTCATGCGGCGTTGGATGTCGGGGTCGCCGGTGGCCAGCGCCTTGATGTTGGCGAGGGTCACCACGTCGGCGTCGAGGTCCGCGGCCTCGCGGGCGGGGCTCTTCGAGCTCATGAGCTGGCTGATGAACCGCTGCTTGCGTTCCACGGTCTGGTAGCTGTACGCGTCGAACGTGCCCTCGGTCACGTACCGGTAGTCGCGCACGTGGTCGTACGTGTTGCCCTGGCGCTGGATTCGGCCGAGGCGCTGTTCCAGGTCGGCGGGCCTCCATGGGCAGTCGAGGTCGTGGATCGCGGCGAGGCGTTCCTGCACGTTGGTGCCGGTGCCGAGCTTCTGGGTGCTTCCCATCAGCACGCGGATCTCGCCGGATCTGACTTTGGCGAACAGTTGCTCGCGTCTGGCGGGGTTGTCGCCGGCGTCGTGCACGAACGCTATCTGCTCGGCGGGCACGCCCAATTGGATGAGGCGGTCCTTGAGGTCCTGGTAGGCGTTCCATCCGCCCGACGCGGGCGTGCTCGAGTCGCAGAAGACGAGCTGCGTGCCCAGGCGTGGCGTCTCCTCCTGCCAGATCCGGGCGACGTTCTCGGCGCATGCCTGGATCTTGCCGTTCTCCAGGGGGCGGTCGTTCTCGTGGCCTTTGAGGAGCTTGGGGTCGAGGGCGATCTTTCGCCCGTCGCCAGTGATCCGCAGGAGGTTGTCGACCTCCGGCGGCACGTCGCCGTCGCGCACGAGGTCGGCCCTGTCGGACAGTTCCTTCATCTCCTTCTTCTGGCGGTCGGTGATGGGCACGGGGACGGGCACCTGCTCCAGTTCGGGCAGCGGCAGCTGGATGTCGTCGTTGGTGATCATGTCGGTGAACTGCTTCACCGCGTTCATCAGTTCGGGCAGGTTCTGGAAGCGCGCGAACCTTTGCTTGACCTGGAATCCGTTGCTTTCGGGCTTCAGTTCCACGGTGGGTACTACCTGGCCGTAGGCGCCAGCCCATGCGGCGAACGTGTCGAGGCCCTGGGCCTTGAGGGTTCCGGGCGCGAGGTAGCGCTGCATGTTGTACAGCTCGCTCATGGAGTTGGAGACCGGCGTGCCGGTCATGAACGCGATGTTGCCTCCGTGCCCGGCCTCGCGCAGCCATTCGCATTTGTCGAGCAGGTCCTCGCATTTCGCGGCGGACGACAGTTGCATGCCCAGGTCGGCGGATGCGACGGGCACGCCGAGGTTCTTGAAGTGGTGGGCCTCGTCGACGATGAGCATGTCCACGCCAAGCGATTCGAACTCGATGCCCGCCAGTGCCTTGTCGTCGCGCGACTCCTTGCCGTCTCGCAGGCGCTGCATGGCGGTCTCGGCGCTTTTGCGCGCCGCCTCCAGCCGTTTGACGGTGGGGTCCTTGTCGCCCCTGGCCTTGGCGGCGGCCTCGACGGCCTGGGCGAACTCGTCGACGCGGGCGCGCATGTTCCTCAGCCGTCGTTCCTTGCTGACGTGCAGCTGGCTGAACCGGCTCTCCGGCACGATCACCGCATCCCAGTCGCCGGTGGCGACCCGGCCCCAGAAGCGTCTCACCGATTCGGGGCTGCGTTGCGCGTCCTTGTCCATGACGAGGACCCGTCCGGCCGGATAGAGCCTGAGCGCGTCGCCGGCCCACTGGTCCACGAGGTGGTTGGGGACCACGAGCATCGGCTTGGACGCCTTGCCGAGACGTTTCGCCTCGTGGGAGAGGGCGACGCCCTCGAACGTCTTGCCGGCTCCGACGACGTGCGCGATGAGGGTCCCCTCGTTGCTGCGCAGGGCGCGGGCCACCGCGTCCTTCTGATGCGGACGCAGGGCGACGCCGTGGGCGATGCCGGGCGTGGTCAGGTAGGATCCGTCGACGTGGCGGGGCCGCATGCCGTTGAATCTGCGGTTGTACAGGGCGGTGAGCCTTTGCGCGCGGTCGGGGTCCTTGAACACCCATTGGTTCCACGCGTCGCGGATCGCGTTGGCCTTCTCGATGGCGGCCATCGTGGCCTTCTGGTCCTTGACCCGTTTGGGCTTGCCGGACGCCGTGGTCTCCGTGGGGGAGTCCTTGGTGACGGTGATCTGCGCGTTGTCCAGGCACGCCTCCAGCAGTTGGAACGGGTTGCGGTCCTCGGTGCCGTACGTCCTTGCTGCCTTGTAGTCGATGTCGCCGCCGCCCGAGTAGCCGACGCGCCATTGTCCGAGCTGGGGGATCCAGTCGACCGAGTACTGGGAGAGCTTGCCGGGCGTGAGCCCGTGGCCGCGCACGTTGAACGTCTCCATCATGAAGTCGTGGACGTCCCTGGCGGGGATCCACGGGGCCCCCAGCGGCGCCTTGATCTGCTCGGTCTCCAGCGGGGTGGGCTGTACGCGTTCCAGCAGATCGGCCACGTGTTCGAGCCGTTCCGCGTCCGTCTGGTCGGCGCGCGCGGCCTCGGCGTGCTCCGGCTGCTCCCGCCATTGTCCGAGCTGTTCCTCGCGGCGTTCGCGGAACGCCTGGTAGTCGTCGGGGCGCGCGTCGATGGCGCGTGGCGGCGCGCCGTAGGCGTCGTGTGCCGCTCCCTGGCGCAGGTCGGGCAGGTCGCGGGCGATGCCCCAGATCCATTCGCTGACCGACATGTCGGTGGCGAGCCGTTCGGCGAGCCGCGTGGGGTCGTCGGTGCCGATCATGAGACGGCGTGCCATCGCGCCGATGGTCGTGTCCGTCCATATCGTGCTGCCATGCTTGTCGTGGGCCGAATAGCTCTCGAACAGGTTGGAGAGGATCGCGGTCTTGTCGGCGGTTTCGAGCCGGTCGGTGTGGGCGATCTTGTGGACGAACAGGGCGAGGTCCCTGACGGGCATGCGCCGGTCGGCGAGGATCGGCGCGTAGTGCTGTGGCGCGTCGCCGTCGCGCCATGTCCAGCACAATGCGTCCCACAGTGGGCTGGTGCCGTGCGATCGGTGCCATGCCGGCGCGTGCCACGGCTTCCGCTCTCCGGTGTCGGATCGTTCGAGGGTGACGCGTGAGTGGCGCTCGGGCAGTTCCTCCACCGCCCGCCAGACGAGGGCGAGGACGAGTTCCGGGTTGCGGTTCCAGCCCATGGTCCATCCGTGCCGTCCGTCGTTGATGCGTTCGATGACCGGCGTCGGATCCCTGTAGGATTCGGCGGCGTACGGGTCCGTGAGGCTGCGCCACACGTCCGTTCCCGCGGTGTCGATCCATTCGCGTGCCTGCTCTATGGCGGGCATGTCCTCCGATGTCGCGTAGGTGGATGCCGCGAACTCCGTCATGGCCTCGCGTGCCGCCCGGCGTCTGAGGTGTTCGGCCATGGCCGTGACGTGGTCGAGCTTCGTCCCCACGTCTCCGGCGAGGTAGTCCTCGGCGGGCATGACCTCGCCGGTGTCCGGGTCACGGATGATGCGGTCGCCCAGACCGGTCTCGGCCTCCTCGACGGTGGTGTCGGCCAGGCGCGCGATGAGTTCCAGGTCGACCCCGCCGGCGAGGTCGAGACTGATGTCCAGCGCGTCGTCCAGGCTGTCGGCATGGTCGGGCATGGGCGGCACCGGGCTGATGGTCCGTTGCGAGAGGCATTTCGCCTTGCCGGCGAACCTTCCCTTTTCGTCGGTCTCCTCCAACGCCATGACGAGATGGCAGCCGGATTCCTCGCCGCTGTAGGCGCGTTGGTTGGCGCGGTCGCACAGTCGTCCGAACTCGCTCGTGAACCGGTCGTATGCCCGGTCGAGTTCGGCGCGCTTGGCTTCCACGTCCGGGTCGTCTACGCGGGCGGGGTCGAGTTCGAGCCGTTGGAGCTCGCGCGCCAGGTCTCGCAGGCGGATCATGCCGCGCAGGCGTCGCGCCTCGTCGCCCTGGCCGTGGGCTATCTCGGTGACGGTGGTGCCGTCGCCGTACCAGACCACTCCGCGCTGGTCGACGGAGTATTCGAACGGTGCCACATGGTCCGGCCGGACCGTGATCTCCGCCCGTCCGGCCGGTTCCGCCTCGCCCAGCGACAGCGCCGGGCCGTGGGTGATCTGTGTGGAGAGCAGTTCTTGGAGTCGCTCGCCGACCTGTTCCGCGTCGCCCTGGAAGACGACGTCGAAGTCGCCGCCGAACCGTCCGATCACCGGTCTGATGTCGCCTACCGCGTGCGCGGTCATGTCGTTGGCGACCGCCTGGTTGACGTTGACGGTCACGTCCTGATATCCGGGCACGGCGACCGGATTGGAGTGGATCCACGCCTCGTCGGGCGTGCGGTCGAGCGTCCGTTCGCGTCTGCGCAGAACGAGCACGTCGGTGACGGCCTCGGTGCCGGCCTGGCGGGCGAACGTCGAGGACGGCAGGCGCACTGCGCCAACGAGCTCGGCCTTTCTCGCGAGGTCGGCGCGCATGGTCTCGGAGCGTTTGTCGAGCGTGTATCTGCTGGTCAGCAGCATGGCGACGCCGCCGGGCCGCAGCGCGTCCACCGAGCGTTCGATGAAGTAGTCGTGCAGGGGGAGGCGGGATGTGCCGCCGTCCGTGGTCCGGTAGTCGAGGCTGATGTCGCCCGAATAGGGCACGTTGCCGATGGTCAGGTCGAATCCCGGATGGATGGTGCAGTCCGCGAGGTCCGCGTTGAGGATCGTGGCGTCCGGGTTCAGTGCGGCCGCGATGCGCGCGCTGATCGGATCGAGTTCCACGCCCGACACGTTCGCTTTGATGTTTTCGGGGATGCCGGCCATGAAATTGCCGGTGCCGCACCCGGGTTCCAGCACCTGGATGGGCGCGGACCCGATGTCGAGCGCGTCCCACATGGCCTTGACCACTGGTCCGGGCGTGTAGTAGGCGGTCAGTGTGGAGGCGCGCGCCTGCGTGTACTCATCGTCGTCGAGCAGTTCGCGGATCTCGGCGTTCAGGTCGGCCCATTCGGGCTTGTCGGAGAATGCGTCCGCGCATCCGCCCCATCCCGAGTATCCGCGCAGCGTGTCCGTCTGCTCCGCGGAGAGAGGCTCGTCGCCGTTCCCATCGAGCGTCTTGAGTGTCCGAATGGCGGCGATGTTCGCTTCGGCGCGTTCGCGGGGCGAACGCGCGCGTTGCGAGTCGAGGGATGCTAGAAGCTTTCCACGATCTCGTGGATCGCCATGCTCATCGACTCCGCTTGCGCCTCGTTCATCCCGTTGAGCCGGTCCAGGTCGGTCATCTGGGGTGCCGCCTTCAGGCAGTCCGTCCGGTTGAGCAGGTGCCTGGACTCCATCAGCTGGTCCATGATCTGCGCCTGGCGTTCCCTCGTCCGCCTCTCGATGTCCCGCAGATGCTCCTCGAGCACGTTGGCCATCATCATCTCCCTGAACCGCTGCGGATGGTTGTCCATCAGCCAGTTGATGCGCATGTTCTGGATCCCGTGCAGGCTGCTGCGGGTGAACACCTTGTACGGCAGCGCCCACTTGTTGAACAGTTCCGGATGCGCCGCCCGGCGCTGTTCCATCGCCTTGAGGTTCCTCTCGTAGCGCGCCTTGAGCTGCGGGTCGGTCCATGTCATCTCGTCCATCATTGTTCCTTTCTTCAGTGTTGTTTTCCGTGCCGGAGGATTGTGTGAAACGTTTTACCACAGGTTGCGGCGTGGTTTCGCCGGGCGTGGCGGCACCGACGCCGAGCTTGTTCTCGGCGGCGATCCGCGCGTCCCGTCGGCCGAGTCCACGGAGCCGGTTCTCCCGGTATTCGGCCGCCACGGCGGCTATCGTCTCGTCGTCCGCGCCGCGTGCGCGGAGTCGTTGCACCGCGGCGTGGCCCACCGTTATCTCGTATCCGCGCACCTGTTCCGCCGTCCTGTCGGCCTGTCGCTGCTCCTCCTCGAGAAGGCTGAACAGGTCGATCTGCTCGTATTCGACCGAGGCGGTCTGCTTCGCGTATAGGCGTTTTCTCACCATGGTTCTCTCCTTTCTTATAAGGTTTTCCGCTGCCCGCGGTTACGATCGGTGCCGGCGGTGGGCGGGTCTGCGTTGAGTCCGTCGAGGTTCTTCTTGAGCCTGGTGCGGAACCGGTCGAGCGTTGACTTCAGGTCCGTGTGCCGTCGTTCCGGACCGGCGGCCGGGGATTGCGAGGCGGGAACGATGGGGTCTTGCCGCTGTTTCGTCGCCATGTCCGTCTCTGTTTTCCGTGGCGGCGCGGGTGTCTCATCGCCTATGGCGTAGGGCGTTTTGCCGCCTTCCTGCACGTACTGTTCGACGGTCGGACGATCCGTTGTTTTGCTCCTGGCCTGCGTCGGATCCTGCGTGCCGGTGAGTTCCTGGATGAGCAGTCTGGCGGCCTGGCGGCGTTGGCGGTTGGTCCACCGTCCCTCGTCCTCTCCGGCGGTCCGGTCGACGAGTCTGCGCGCCCATTTCATTGCGACGGACGGCTTGTACGTGCCGGCACGCTGGTATTCCGTGAACCGGCCCTGCATGCGTTCGATCTGCGGCCAGGATTCCTCCACGGTCTTCGAGGCGAGCTCCACCGATGCCGTGTCGAGCGTCTTCTCGGCGTCGCGGTTGCGTTTCTGCGCGTCGATGACCGCCTGGACGAGCGTCTGCGGGTCGACCTGCATGGTGCGGCGTTCCGCTCCGCGGCCGGTGAACAGCTCGACCGGGGTGCCGGGTCTGAACCTGATGTTGACGGCCCGTCCCTCGTTCTTCTGCCTCTGGTTCTTCGCGCTCATGAACATGTCGGTCGCCCAGCCGGTCAGGTCCTTGCCATCGATGGCGGTGCCGCGGGGGAGTCCGACGATCATCTTCGGCCAGTCGCGTCCGTCCTTCGCATGCAATATATAGGTGTGCGCGAGCCTGTTCGCCACCCACGCGTTCGGCCAGACCTGCTTCGTCGCCGCGGCCGTCCGGGCCGGCGTCTGTGTCACGGCTGTGGGGTCGGTGTCCCGCTCCGGCTGCTCCTGCTGGGGGAGCGCGGGCGTCGGCGAGATGGGTTGGCCCTGGAGGATGGATATGGCGGCCTGGTCGGTGAACTCGTCCCAGTCCGGGGCGCGTCGACCGTCGTTCAGATTCAGCAGCGGCTTCTGCTCCAGTCCCGGTTTGAGCAGTCCGCTGCGCATGACGCGGCCGGTCATGCCCTGGGCGACGGTTCCGCCGTCCTGTTCGCGCCAGTGCTGGTATTCGTCCCGGTAGACGCGGCTTTGTGTGAGCAGTTCGCCGTCGCTCATGGTCTTGGCGGGGAAGGGCTCGCTCATGTCCTCGCTGTGGCTGATGGTGGTGACCTGCATGCTCAGGTCGTCGTATTGCAGGTGTTTGAAGCTCATCGCGTCGAACAGTCCCTGCTGGTTCCGATGCCAGGAGAAGACCATGAGGTCGTACCCGTTATCCTCCAGGAAGAACACGCAGGGGCGCGGCTCGTGCTCGACCGCGTTCTGCATGAGGCTGGCCTGGAGCAGGTCGGGGTCGAGCCGTCCCGCCGCGGACGCGGCGGCGGCGAGGCTGGCGCTCCATCCCATAGGGAGCTGCCGGCCCGTCGTCGGATCCGTCATGCGGTACTGGCCCGGCGTGGCCACGGTGTCCCACCGGTCGGGATGGCGGTGGTTCCATTGTTCGATGCCCGCGAGCATCGCGTCCATCGGGCTCTGCCCGTCCGCCGGTCTGATGGCGAAGGATTCGGTGGCGCGGGTCACGTCGCCGGCGATTGTGTTCCGGTGCACGATGGTGTCGCCGGGATCGTAGATCATGCCCACCGAGTCCTCGCCGGCCGTCCTTGCAGTGCCGGCCGTCCATATCGTGTCGCCGGACGAGGCCCACATGGTCACCGGCCATGGGGTCGGGTCGTTGGTTCCGTTGATGGTGTCCTGGAAGATCGCGGCGTGTTTCGTCGCCTGTTCCTGCTGGTTCATTATGGTTTCCTTTCAGCGGCCCTTGCGGGGCGTGCGGTCCCTGTTCTGGGTGGGTGGCATGTGGTTCTTTTGTTCGGCGAGGTTCTCGTTGAGCCGGGTCTTGAACCGTTCGAGCAGTGCCTTCTTCGACCGGATCGGCTTCGGTTTCCGCTCCTTGCCGGCCGGCCTGGGATTGTCTGCCCTGGCCTGCGTCTGCTGTCGCGTGGCCGGTGTCCGGGCTTCGTCCGGCGCGGGTTCCGGTTCGCTTTCCGGCTCCGGTGCCGGTTTCTCCCGGTTCGGCTCGGTCGTCTGCCTGCGTGTCTGCTCCTGGGTTTGCGCGCCCTGCCCGTAGTCGTCGCGCAGGATGGCGTCGAGCTCGTCGCGCAGGCTCGGGTCGGCGGCGGCCTTGCCGATGATCCGGTCCGCGAAGTCGCGGCCGGCCTGCTCGTCGCATGTTGTGTCGCCCATGAGCTTGTCCCATGAGAGTTCGGGATGCCGGGCGGCGAGGCTGTTCGCGGCCATCTCCATGACCTCCGGGTCCACGAAGTCCCAGGCGATGCGCTGCGTCGGCATGGGCTTCATGGCTGATTCGGCCGGGGTCTCCCGCGCCGGGGGTTCTGGCTCGTTTCGGGTCTGTTCCGTCTGCTCGACGGTGAAGTCGTCGTCGGTGACGTCCAGGCCCATGCCTTTGAACGCGCGTTGCACTGCGTGGCGGACATGGTCTTCGTCCTTGCCGGCGAAGTGCAGGATGAACTGGCCTTGGTCGGTGCGTTCGAGGTGGTAGTCGATGCCGGCGGTCTTGAGGCTGTGCTGTACCTCGCGCATGGTCGAGTCGTCGAGTTGCAGCTCGTGCAGGTCGCCGTCCTTCTTCCTTTGCAATCGTTTCTCGGACATCTCACCGCTGTCGATCTTGTTCTTGACGGCCTCGCCCGCGGCGTGCACGCCGGTCTTGGTGAGCTTCATGCCGGAACGGAGCAGCGCCATGGCCACGCCCTTGGGGATTCTGAGCATGAGCTTCGCGCCTCCGGTGATGATGGTCTGGACGGCGTTCTGGATCTTCTCCTCAGCCTGTTCCTCGATTGGCATTGCGGTTTCCTTTCTGTTGTCGGTTGGTGTTTCCTGGGACGGTTCAGATGGACCGTCCACGCTTGTGCTGATGCTGTTCGCGCTGCTCGGTCTCCGTTTGCTCGCGGTCGCGGGTCGTGTGGATCTCCCGTTCGATGGCGGCCAGCTCGCCCTCGTACCGGTCGCACAGGGCCTCGCGACGTTCCATCTCGCCGCGCGTCTCGGCCACGAGGTCGGGGTCTCCCTGTTGGATCGCGTCATGCAACGCGATGACGGCGGCCTGGAGTTCGTCGTGCGATTCGCGGACCTTTCCGCGCAGCAGCTTGAGTCCCTTGGCGCTGTCGCCGCCCGCGAGCCTGGTCCAGCGGATCGCCGCGTTCAGCGCCTTCGCCTCGCCGGCGAGCCGGTCGAGGCGTCGCGCCTGTGCCTGGTAGTAGCGCTGCTGGGCGGGACTTACCCCGTAGCGCAGGGGCAGCCGTTCGGGCGAGGCCAGTGGTTCGAGTCGGTTCGCGGGCTCGCCGAACCACTGGTAGAGGCCGTGGGTGGTGGTCTTGCCGGCGTACCGGTTGGACGGGTCGAGGATGATCTGGTCGCGGTGGAGGGGCAGGAACGCGCGCAGCGTGGATCCGCCGTCGTCCACGAGACGCTTCGCGTCGAACGTGATCTTTTTCTTCCGGTGGGTGCCGGGCAGCCACACGGTGACCGTCTTCCTGGTCTGTTTGGCGACGAGCCGACGGTTGAACGTGATGGGGATGACGGGCGTGCTTTGCAGTCCGGCCATGATGTTCGTCATGTCGTACGCCGAGCCGAGTTTCGTGTCTCGGACCTTGAAGCCGGTGTCCTTCATGGTGAACGTGAAGTGCTGTCCTCGGACCGTCACGTCCACGCCCTGCACGTCGAGCATGTTCCTCCAGTCCTCGAAGTTCTCCGCGCCGGCCAGGGTCAGGTCGATCAGCATGCGGAGCTGGTCCTTGACGCCCAGGCCCTTCGCGGACGCGTAGATCTCCTCCATCGACATGCCGTAGCGACGCTCCATCGGCTCCTCGTTTTCGGCCCGTCGCGTCGTTCGCGCCGTCGCCGCCGTGCCCGGTTCGGAAGTCTCTTCGACATGTTTGGGGTCGCGTGCCTGTGTCGTCGGGTCTTCGTTCGGCGTGGTTTCGTCGCCGCGCATTTTGCGTGCGACCCGCTCGGTGGCGGGGTTGAAGATGACGCTTAGCCCCTCCCTCTCGCTGATCTCGTTGGCGATGACGCGCCACTGTTCGATGATGTCCTTGGGTAGTTCCGCCTTCAGATGCTTCCCGTATCGGGAGGCGGCGCACACCATGATGTGGTCGTGCAGGTGGTGGCGGTCGGTGTGTGTGGCGACCACGAACTTGTATTCATCACTGGTGATGCGGTGCGCAAACTCCACACCGAGTTCGTGCACCCGCTCGGGCGTCACGGGGTCATCGGGACTGAAGCTCAGCTTGATGTGGTACGCCAGACGGCTGTTCTTTTGGATGCCTTTGGGTGAGTTCTCGTTGTCTTCGAGCATTGGATCAGCCAGCGCGTCGTAGTCCGTTCCGGTCCGCTCGTAGTTGGAGCTGACCAGTCTTCCGCCGTCGGTCTTGGCGGGGTCGATGATGTACGCCATCGCCCCGTTGGGGCCGCCGAGATTCGATTTCACGGGCTTGCCGAGCTTGACCACGGCCATGCTCACACGTCCTTCCGGGCTTCGCGCCTGTCGGCGAACAGGTCGCCGAGCAGACGCTCGATGCGGTCGAACGACGCGCGGAGCTCGGCCACCTGCTCGGCGGTGATGTGCTCGTTCGCGTTCGCCCAGTGGGCGATCTGGTTGACGTTCACACCGATGCGGCCGATCTCCCGGGCAAGCGGCTCGGGGTCCGTCAGCGGCCTGATCTCGACGACGCGGATCTCGCCATCGGCCAGCATCTTGCGCGCGAACGCGGTGAACGAACGGTATCTTGTCGTGTACTTGTTCACCTTTTTGTGCAGCGAATTGACGCGTTCCCACTCGTCGGAAGTGAACGTGACGAGCTTCTGCACGGTGCGTCGGCGCTTGTTCGCCCAGCTCATTCCGCACCTCCAGGGGAGGTGTGCGGACGGCACGTCCGTGATGCCGCGAAGCGGTCTGGAGAGCTTGCTCGACCATGGGGTCTGGGTCTCCCGAGCAAGCCGATTCGCGGTGCGAATCGAGTGAACGTATATACGTTCACGTCACTTGCTGCTCCCATATCAATTTCATTGATTGGGAGCGATTTCGCACGGCATGATTGCGCAATGCCGTGAAGGATGATCGCGTTCACCCCTCGCTCCTTTCGCCCATGGCCTTGAAGGGAAGGCCGGTGTCTTACGCCAATCGTCCGTCGTGGAAACAGTGGCGGGTTTGGACACTTGGAGCGCGGGAAATGAAAAGGCCCCGCGAAAAATCGCGGGGCCGGTGGGTCGTTGGTGGCGCGTCATGTCCGTCATGCATACGGGCATGAAAAAGCCCCGGCCGTCTTGATGACGGTCGGGGCAGGGGTGTGCGGGTTCCTAGATGATTTGCATGTCGGAGCGGACGCGTTCCGCGGCGATGTCGATGTCTCCGGGCCATGAGGGCACGCCGAACGCGAGTCGCACGCGGTCGAACGTCTGCGGGTCCTTGAGCGGTTTGAACATGCCGCGGTCGACGTATCGGGACATGTCGAAGATTCCGGTCGCGCCGTCGGAGCAGGTGACCTTGAGCTTGTAGCCGGGCATGGGCTCGCATTGGGTCACTTTGATTGAATAGTCGATGGTCATGTCCGTTGCCTCCTTGTCAGCGTAGCGGGTCGATTCTGAATGGGTGCTCGAGGTTGAAGGCCAGCTCCCAGTCGGCTTCCAGCTCTTCGGCATGCAGCAGCACCCATGCCTCGACCAGTTTGCGCTGCTTGCGCGGTAGGTCTCCCTTGAGCAGATTGCCATCGAAGGTGAAGGACGCTTCATGTCCTTGGTATCTGGCGTGGATGTGTGGCGGAACATGGTCGTCCGCGTTCATGGTGATGATGATTCCGAAGAACATGCTGATGACCGGCATGTCCGCCTCCTTGTTTTCGTCGTCTTCCATTCTAGGATATTTTTCTTTTGACCGGATGGTCAAGCGAAAGCGCTAGCGGTGGTAGCGGGTTCCGTCATGAGAACGCGTCGAAACCACGGGTTTCGCTGCGCGGGCGTTGACGGGTTCCGCGTGCCGCTATGATCAAGGCGTCAGCCGGCCGGTCAAAAGAAAATCCTCGGGATGCGCGCGGCATTGGTGCCGTGCTCCGTTTCCCGGCGCGTGGGGTCCAGAGGACGGTAGTCGTCCTCTGGCCGCCGGAGGCGCCGCCCGCGTCATGCGGGCGGCATCGGTCCCGGGGCGTCACCCGGTCGGGAACGGCGATGATGTTTTAGTCTTCGACGCTTGTCCAGTAGAGGCCATTGTCGGGGATGTCGTCGACCTCGTCCCACATGGTCCGGGCCCGTTCGTCCCACCATGCCGCGTCGGCCCAATGCGCGTCCGCGTCGGCCTCGTCGTGTTTGGCCCGGAACCATTCCTCGGCCCTGTTCTTCTCCTTCATGTCCATGTCTCCTTTCATTCCGCGCGCCCGAACGGTTCGTCGGTGAACCACCAGTCCCTGATGACGAGCATCCACCCGTTCCTTTCGAGCAGCGGGTTGAGGTCGTCGGGCGTGATGATGTCGCCCGCGTGGTTGACCCATACTGTTTTCTCGATGCTGCATGGCGGCCATCCACCGTCGCCGCCCCTGACGGCGTAGCAGTGCCATCCGTCGAGAATGTCGCCCGCGTGGAGACGCACGTCGCTCCACATCGCGTCGATTCGTCCCCCGTCGGTCTCGAAGACGGCGTGCTGCAATTCCATCGGTTCCATCCGCATGGTTCGCTCCTTCAATGTCCTGCCGGCGTTCCTGTTTTCCTTTCGCCGGACATGGGGCAGCCTCGCGGTCCCGCCGCGCGGTGGAGGACGCGTGGGCCGTGCCCGCTTTGGGATAATCGGGCGAAGCCCTCCCGGAGCGGAGCATGGAACACGCAGTTCCGAAGACGCGGGCGCGGGGCTGTGATGATGAACCATGGCCGGCCGACCGTTCCCTTCCAGGCGTCGACGCCTGGAAATCCCGGAAGGGTCGGCGAAGATAGCGCGCGGCCCAGGGCCGCGCTCCGTTTCCGGCGAAGCCAGGATCACAAGCGTGTGATCCTGGCGGAGCCCGACTGTCCAAACCGGCATGTGTCCAATTGCGCGACCATGGTTCCAGCCGGATCGAAACCGGGAACCGATGAAAACAAGACTGGAAAGGAAACGGACCATGGCATCCGATTACGTGGACGACTTCCTGCGCGACGAACGCGAGTCGTTCAAACGCAAGGAGACGGCGGCGAAGAAGTTCGACAACCGCCTCGACAATTTCCGCAAAAGCGCGCAGGCGCTGCGCGACGCGGCGAGGCAATTCGAGGAGGCGTTCCCCGGCATGAGTCGGACGATGATCGCGGACAAGCTGGCGATGACCGGAACGGAGAAGAACGTCGCGTTCGATGCGAAGGGCGAGCTCGTCGCCGCGCCGGCCGGAAGAAAAACCGTCTCCGCCGAACCCACCGCCGCGCCGGCGGCCGACGCCGTGACGGATCCGGAGACGACCGGATCCGACGTCCAGGAGGCGGACGACGAGCCCGCCCCGCAGGAGCCCGCAGCCGAACCCGACACCTCGGACGACGGACGGCCCGCATGGGCGTCCGGCAACTACTGATGATCGGACGTGATGCGGGATGCGACTGATCATCGCCGAGAAGCATTCGGTCGGCCAGGCCATCGCCCAGGCGGTCGGCGGGCACATGGAAAAGCATGACGGCTATGTGCAGGTCGGCGACGACCTGGTCACCTGGGCGCAGGGCCACCTCGTCGACCTGGCCGCGCCCGACGAATATAAGGACCACGACTGGGACAGGTGGAGCCTCGACACGCTGCCCATCGACCCGACACCCGACTGGCAATGGAAGGTCAGCCGGGACAAGGGCGCGGACCGCCAGTACAAGGTCGTCGCGGGACTGATGCGCCGCGGCGACGTCGACATGCTTGTCGACGCATGCGATCCCGACCGTGAGGGCGAGGCCATCTTCCGTCGGATCGTGACGCATGTAGGAGTCTCCAAGCCGATGCGACGCCTGTGGGTCGCGAGCCTGGAGGAGGACGCCATCCGCGACGCCCTCGCGTCCATGAAGGACGAGACGGAATACCAGGGGCTCGCCGATTCGGCGATGATCCGTGCGAAGGCCGACTGGCTGATCGGCATGAACGCGTCGCGCGCCTACAGCCTCGTCTACAACGCTCGGTTCACCGTTGGACGTGTGCAGACGCCCACACTCGCGATGATCGTGGACCGCGACAGGGACATTACCGGCCATGTGGCCCGACCGTACTGGAAGGTCGTCGCCCCGATGGGCGGATGGAAACTGGCCGGCGAACGTTTGGACAAGCGAGAGGACGCGGAGACTCTGCTGCGGATCGTCAACGCGCCCGATTTCAGATTCGGCATCTTTGCTGTCGAACGCAAGCAACGCCACGACGCGCCGCCACGCCTGTACGACCTGACCGGATTGCAGAAGGACATGAGCCGGCTGCACGGCCTGACCGCCGCCCGCACCCTGGCCGCCTTGCAATCCCTGTATGAGAAAAACTGGCGACGTATCCGCGCACCGATTCGCAGTACATCACGCACGACGACCTGGGCACGCTGCGCGGCCTCACCGAAGGCGACCGCCTCGCCGCCGGCTTCATCGAACCGGACGCGAAACCTGAACGGCCACATCTCGAACTGACCGTGAACGACACGAAGGTGGCCGGCCACACCGCCATCCTTCCCACCATGCAGGCCGACAAGGCGGCGCTCGACGAGCTCGGCGACGACGAACGCCTCGTATTGATTCGCGTGGTGCGACGCATGTGGGAGGCCGTGGGCGACGACTACGTGCACGACGTGACGAACGTCGTCGCGAACATCGACCCGCATTGGTGCGAGAAACATCCGGACGAAGGCCGACTTCTACCCGAGGGCGAATGCCGTTTCACCAGCCGTTCCGACCAGCCCGTCTCCCTCGGCTGGCACGCCATCGAGCATGCCGCCCCGCAGGAGGACCATGGCGAGGAGGACGAGGCCGCGGGCAACATCATCCCCGCGAACCTCACCGACGGGGTCTCCATCGCACTCGTCCCGCAATGCGGCGCGACATTGTCCGAGGGAAAGACGAAACCGCCGAAGCCGTTCACCGAGGCGACGCTGCTCGCCGCGATGGAACACGCCAGCCGCTGGGTGGAGGACAAGGACCTCAAGGCCGCATTGGACGACGACGAATCCCACTCGGGAGGCATCGGCACCCCGGCCACGCGCGCCGACGTGATCGAGAAGCTGATCCGCACCGGATACGTGGACCGCAAGGGCAAGCAGCTGCGCTCCACGGACCAGGGCCGTTCCCTGATCGACGTGGTCGCCCCGAAGCTCAAGGACGTGGCATTGACCGCCGACATGGAACGACGCCTCTCGGAGGTCGAACACGGACAGGCGGACGCCTCGCAGGTCGAAACGGAGTTCCGCGACCTCGCCGCGCGCATACCGGCCGACGCGCAGACCACCGTCCGGCAGGACCATGTGCAGGCGAAGACGCGGAACACGGAATCGTTCGGCGGCTGCCCGCGCTGCGGCAAGCCCGTCGTCAAAACGGGCAAGGTGTTCCAATGCTCCACCAACCGGCGCGAGAAACAATCCGACGGTACATGGAGGACCACGGAGGGATGCGGCTGGCGCGCCTGGACGACCGTGGCCGGCAAGACCATCACCGACACGACCATGCGCAGGCTGCTCGACGGCCGGAAGGTCAGCCTCAAGGGCTTCACCTCGAGGAAGGGCGGCACGTTTGACGCCGCGCTCGTCATCGACAAGGACAAGGGCGTCGCCTTCGACTTCGGCAATAACAACAAGGAAAGGAAAAAGAAATGACGGAGACACAGCAGACCATGACCGAATTCACTTACGCGACGGGGGAGACCGACGTCATCGGCGACCGGTTCAGCCCGTCCGTGGTGCTCTTCTGGCTCAAGACCAGCGTCGCCGCGAGCAACATGCGCGTGATGTACAAGAGCCCGAACACCCTGCTGGGCGTGATCCCGCTCGGCTCGTCCACGCAGACGATCCCGCTGCGCAGCATCGCGTCCGTGGACACGAACACGAAGTTCAACCTCGGTAGCTTCGTCTGGGGCGCCGTCTTTCTCGTCGCCGGACTCTCGTTCCTTTCGAGCAGCGCGCTTGTGGGGATCCTGTTCCTCCTGCTCGCGGCCGCGAACCTGGCGAACACGATGAGCGCGCAGCTCGACTTCGTCAACCAGGCCGGCGGCAGGAACAGCGTCAAGGTGTCCATCCTCGAAAAGGACAAGCTCATGCAGCTCGCGCAGAACATCCAGCGGCTCGTCTTCGCTGACGTCGAGGGACAACGCCACCAGGAAAGCATGGACATGGCCCAGAAGCAGTACACGGCCCAGACCAACAGCGTCCTGATCCAGCAGCAGATGCTCGACCGGCAGCGCAAGGCCACGGCCGACGATAATCCATCGATGCCGACCGAGTGACGAAACCGGGGCGCGGCCACGGCCGCGTCCCGGGAAACGCCGGGTCCGCCCTGTAGAAAACCTCGATTATACTAAAAGTATAATCACGGTTCGCGCAGGCGGATCCGGCTTTCTTATATCCGGGAGGGACCATGGCAAAAGAGGATTGGAGCGAGGCCAAGGCGTGGATGCGCGCGACGCGCGAACGCATCGGCATGACCCAGCACGACGCGGCCGTACTTGCGAACCTCACCGTGGACATGGTCAAGAAATACGAGTCGGAGAAATACCGGATCCAACCCTCGGAGAGGATGCGGGAGATGCTCGAACACTATCTCGCCGAGCACAGGCGCGCCGTCGCGGCCATCGTGGAACGGCACAGGGGAGAGACGAGGGTCACGCTCTCGTTCTCCCGCGTCTCCGACCTGCCCGATGGGCTGCCCGACTGGGTCCGGGCCGAGGAATCCGTGAAGCGCCGCGCCGCCGCCGTGCGCGAGGCCGCCGTGCTGCTTGAGGCGGAGGGCGTCGCCGTCGACTACACCTATCTGCCCGAAGAAACGGAATAGAAGAGAGAAGGAAGGCCGATCATGTTCGGACTCTATATGCTCGCGATATACCTGGGCATCGCCATCATCGCCGCGGGCTTCGTCGCACTGCTCGTCGTCGTCGCGCTGGCGGTGGGGCTGGTCACGCATCCCATCCGCACGCTCGCCCTGGTATTCCACAAGCTCGCCGCCCTGGCCGCCGGACTGGCGCTGATCCTCGCGTTGATCGTCTGGTTCTGGTACGACCACTCCAAGCCGGACTTTGTCCCGTGCTTCTGGGGATCCATCGGCGTGATCGTCGCGTCCATCCTTATCCGCACGTTCGCCGAGTGGATTCTCGAACGGCCCACCAGGGCCGAACGCCGAGCCATGAAACGTGCCGCCGCGCAGGAAACCGGCAGGGTGACGATGTGCATGCCGGTATCGGAAGAGGTGGCCGCGGCGTTCGAATCGACCCGGGACGGCCGGCGCGCCTCCCTATGACATGCAGGCCGCAGGACGGAACGAACCGCGGCTGGAATAATGGACTTTGCAACCGGAACACGAAAAGAGGGACATGATGGCCAATCCCGAGTTATCGCAGCGCATACAGGAACTGCCCGAGGAACTGCTCGGCCTTGAACGCGAGCCGGGAATCGCCGAACGCCTGCGACGAATCGACGTGCTGAAGGACCGTGCCCGCGCACTGGACCCCCTGGACGGCGTCGAGGACATGGCGCTGGCGGATTACGACCGCGACTGGCTGGTGCGCTACACCTACAATTCAAACGCCATAGAGGGATCCACGCTGACCCTGGAGGACACGTCCCTGGTTTTGGAGGGCGAGTTCGTCCCGTCGGATTCGCCGGCACGGTACGTGTTCGCCGCGCGCGGCGTCGCGGACGGCATGGCCTACGTGCGCGAATACGCCCGGGAGGGGAGGAGACTGGATGAGGAACTGGTCCGGCGCGTCCATGAGGTGACGGCGCTGGACCTCCAGCCGTTCGCCCGCGGCACGTTCCGCCCCTACGGTTATCTGGCGAGGATCACCGCGACCCGCGTCAAGACCGCCGACCCGCTGGAGATCCGCGACGACCTGCGGGCCCTGATCGACGGGCTGGACGCGAGCGGCGCTCATCCGCTGCTCAGGGCCGCCGGCTTCCATGCGATGTTCGAGAACATCCACCCGTTCATGGACGGCAACGGGCGGACCGGCCGCCAGCTGCTCAATTTCATGCTGCTGAAGCACGGCTATCGTCCCGTGGCGATCAAGTATGATGCCAAGCGCGACTATGCCCGCAGTCTGGAGACCTGGCAGGTGGACGGCGATCCCGTGGCGTTCTGTTCCGTGTTCCTCGACTGCGTGGAACAGGAGGAACACGCGTTCATCGAACTGGTCGAGGGATTGCGTCGGAAGCCGGACGCCATTCGCAGCAAAACGGATCTGTTGGACAGGTTCGGCGACACGCTGCGGCAGAACCTTGCCCGGCAAGACGGGGATGGCAAGAGTGCCGGAATTGATCACGAGGGTCCTGGGTACCATATGAGCCATTAGGCCGAAAGCACCGACTTTGGAGTGGATGGGGAAGAACAAGGTGGTCGCATACCACCCTCAAGTGCCGTACCGTGTACTCGAACGCATCCCTGAAAAGAGCGTTTTGGATTCGCATGGATCCGATTGCGGCAACATGGTCATCCATGGGGACAATCTCGAAGCACTCAAGGCCCTGCTGCCCGAATACGAAGGCAAAGTGGATTGCATCTACATCGATCCTCCATACAACACCGGCAACGTGGACGAGCTCAAAGACGTGGATCTCATGTCCGAGGAATGTCCGATACGGTTCATCATCACGGTGGAGGCGTTGAGCGAGGGGCTGGGACTGCCCGTTCGCCTATGTCCTGGCAACCGTCGCGAAGTCGTCCACGAACTTTGCGGTCATCTGTATTTTCTTCTGTACGATGTCGTCCGTGTCGTCATTTTTAATGGCAGCGATGGCAAGCATGGTCTGGTGCTTGCTGCTGTTGACAGTTCTGCCCCTCGCCAGAAGCTGTTCGACCATCTCTTCGGTAAGGGGCGTACGGTGATGGATTCCGGGGGCTGAAACCGATTCCGTTATCTCGTTTTTTCGGTATTTCCGTATTCCGGTATCTTGGCATGCGTCATTTACCTACATTTTTTTGGTAAATGTAGATTCCTCCGACAGGCTGAAGATATCCCTTTAGGATTTTATCCTGACGAATTTTCTCCCCGAGGATCTTATCCGAATAGTCCAGTAGATAATCAAGAGTCGCCTGATACGGTTCGAGCATGAAGACGCATCGGCTTAGCGACTCCAGGTAATGAAGCCGCTTTCTGCGTTTCCTCTCATTGGATAATGGCTGCAAACCAGGTTCGGTCATTCCGTTGCGAAAGTATTTATGCCATTTGCGTGACAATGAGGGGAACCTGATTTTAATCCATGCTCTTTGTGCCCAGGTTGGGGATACGCGTGCCGCCGGAAGCGTTATGAAGCATTCATCGTAGAATATGGAATTCTTATATATGGCTTCCCATATCGGCATACTTCCTTCAGCGTCTTTCATGGTCTGATTGACTCGTTCGGCCCATTTGCGGAACTTCTCATATGCCGAGGAGGCCAACCCGAGGAAGAAACCAAACAGTGCGCTGAAGGAATTCTGGAAAACCGGATTCGATTCACTTGGAATCAAGAAAATGGCAATCAGGCAAATGGCGCTCAGCCCGACGGCAATCGCAGCCGGTCTAATGCGGCGGATCCGTCGTCTATAGAAATCCGGATTCATATTCAGCAACTTGCCCAAGTCGTTAATCAAACATCCCGAAGCGGACTCAGGATACACCTTTATATCGCTGGCTGAATCCGCGGTTTGGTTTCCTCCATCGGTGTCATGTCTATCGAAAGCGTCCATGCCGAATACTGTCTTGTATGAGATGGGATTCTCCTTACCGAGATAAATAGGCGAAACCATCATACATAACTTTCTGATTGACGCTCATTCCGTCCAAAACGATATAAGCAGTCTCAAAGCGCGATCACCATCGGTTCGCGGGTCTTCTCGTTCATCGGTTTCTCCTTGTCTCGGTTTTCCAGTGTTTCCATATCCCGGTTTTTCGGTATGTAGTTCTTTCGGTATTTCGGTTTTAGGTAAAACGGTTTCCCGGTTTTCACCGGTTCCGGTATCTCGTTCCAGCAGGATCTTCCTGAGCCTTTCCACCTCGTCCCGGAGCTTGCCGATCTGACGCTCCTTCTGGGCGATGACGGTGCGGTGGCGTGCCTGACGTGTCATGCGTGGCATCTGGCGAAAGGATTGCGACTGGAATGAAGGACTTTAGGAGCGGAATCAGGCGCGGCTCCGTCTAAGGGCCGTCGGTTTTGCTAGAATCTAAAGAGAAAAGGAGGTGCAATGTTCGGAACGATATCTGAATCCGAGATGCGCCGCCGCACGGAGAACGTCGGACTGTCGGTGCAGTCCGTGCGGCTGGAAGGCGGTGACGTGACGAGGGCCTTCATACGCGATGCCGGAGAATATGCGCGGGGGAGCATCGGCAGCGCCGAGCTTCTTTCCCGCACCCGTCGCCGTTACGGATTGGAGTGACGATGGCGCGTGTCTTCGATCCCTATCTGATTCCGGGGACGAACGTGCTGCGGAACCTTGTGGGTGCCGCGGACGAGGATGCGCTGGCGGCTGCGGAGAACGATCTCTGCTCCGCCCGCGCCGCCATTCTGAGAGAGAATCTCCCACCTGCGGAGGGGACGCTGGAACAGCTTCGCCGCATACACCGGTTCCTCTTCCAGGACGTGTACGACTGGGCGGGGGAGATACGAACCATCGACATGGGCAAGGGCGAGGGGCTTCCCTTCCAGCCGTTGGAGCTGTTTAGCATAGGGGTGCACTACTCCGAGGGGGTGCTTCGCGGTGACGATTTTCTCAAAGGCCTCGGTCATGAAGAATTCGTGAAGCGTCTGAGCGTCAGCTACAACAACTTCAACATCCTTCACCCGTTCCGTGAGGGCAACGGGCGGACGCAACGCATTTTCTGGGAGATCATCGCGCGCGAGGCCGGCTGGCATTTTGATTGGGGACTCATCGACAAAAGGACGAACGATCAAGCCTCGATCGCGGGGATGCAACGAAACGACCTGCGTCCCCTTGAGGATATGTTCAGGAGAATCGTCAAGCCGTTGTCCGAACCGTTGACCATGTCGAATGATCTGGCCCATCTTGGTGAGTATGCGCAACCGGCGAATAAGGCATACGACATGTCTCCCGCACAGAGACAACATGTGTGCGAGCATTACTCCTATCAGCGTGCCATCGTTCCTCCAGGGCAGGAAAAGCCGAAACTCAGGCACAGGTCGAGATGATTTTCGGATAACGCCTCACGTATCTAAGTGTTGCGACGGCAGATGCCGCAACGCTTAGATGCGTGGGCCTGTTCCGTTTGATGCCGGTCTCCACCGGTTTTGGTTTTTCATTATTTCGGTTTTTCGGTTTTTCGGTTTTGGGTATGCTTATCCGGACTGGCTCCGCCCGTCTCCGTCGTCTTCGAGCTCTTCCAGTCTTCTCCGGAGTCCGGCGACGGTTTGTCGCAGCTGGTCGATTTCCTCTTCCTTCTGGGCTATCTGCGCCTTGATGCCGGCCGGATCCCCGGCGGGGAGATATTCGAGCGCCAGTCGTTCGGCGACGTCGCGCCTGTGTCTCGGCACCACGCGTTGGTAGCATCGGACGGCCACGTCGACGTCCACATGGCCGAGCTCGTCCATGGTCTCGCGCAGCGTGCCGCCCTGGATCATGAACATCGTCGCGTGCGTCGCGCGCAGGGAGTGGAACGTCACGTCCTCGCGGTTGATTCTTTTCCTCGCGGTGCGGAACTGCCGTTGGATCGTCGTCGGGTTCAGGACCCGTTCCGGGTGCCTGATCGCGTGGAAGAGCATCGTGTCGGGATCCCTGTCGGGACAGAACCTGTCGATATGTTCCCTGATGAGACGGCAGACTGGTGCGGGGATGGGCACGACTCGGTGGCTTTCCGGGGTCTTCGTCTCGTCGAGCCGGTATTCGCCCAGATCGTCCGGACCCTGCGTCACGGAATGCCGCACGTACAGCAGCCTGTGGTCGAGGTCGATGTCCCTGAGTTGCAGTCCGCAGACCTCTCCGATGCGCAGCCCGCCCACCAGCAGCGCGAGATGGATCGACAGACGGTAGTATTCCGGGAAGCCCTCGACCAGCGTGTCGATCTCCTGCCTGGTCATCGGCGCCTGCTCGCGTCTTTTGGACGGTCTCTTCCTCGTGACGAGATTGCATGGATTCGAGGACAATAGCGGCGGTCCTCCGTCCGGCTGCCGCTCGGTCGCGGCCCTCATCACGCGCTTGAGCAGCCAGACCGCGTGCTCGAGCGCGGAGGGACGTACCTCGTCGCATGCCTTCGCGTACCATTCGTTGACGAATTCCTCGGTGATGTCGCACATGGGCGTCTCGCCGAACCAGGGGAGCAGTTTGTCCAACGCCGCCTTCTGGATCCGCTTGCTTCTGCCGCTCAGTTCCGACCCGTCCTTCTTCCGCAGGTCGGCGACGAAACGCGTCGCGTATGAGGAGAACAGGACCCTGCCGTGCATCGTCCTCGCCGACGGATGCGTCCACCTGCGGATTCCCTTTTTATGGTCGATGACGAGCGCGTGCTCCTCGTCGAGCCAGCGGTACGCCTCGGTCTGGAATTCCAATCCGAATCGGCGGTAGATTCTTTGCCTGGGATTGACGGGACTCTGGTATCGGGCCTGCCAGGAGACGATCCTTCCGTCCGCGTCCTTGCAGGCGACGACGCATCCCCATTTTCGTCTTTTCCTGTCTCCGTTGGACATCGGTTGTTTTGTCTTTCTCTACTTCTTGAAAAACCATTAGAAGAAAGAGTAATTGCCTACGCCGGAGATTTTGGATAAGGTGCCACCCTGCGGCCTCGGGGATTCTATTTCTCGGGAAAATCGGGATTGTTCAAAGTGGTTTTGATTGGAATTTCAACGATTTTCAGTGACCTGTTTCCTGGTGTCGCATCCCAGAGAAGAAGCATCATGTGCATGTCACCTTCAGAGGTGCGCATGATGATGGTAGTCATGGTCTTAAGTGTCTCATGGGCTTGAGACCGGCCGGTGGCACATCGACGTGTTCGGGGCTGGGGCTCGATGGCTGCATGGAGTGCTGTTGTAAGGGCGGATTAAGGAGTCCCCAGGGGTTGGGTGAACTCGAATGGGTATCGCTGGAGCCTGGGCCATGCTTCATGAGCGGTTCGGGAAATTGCTTGCATTCCTTCTACCTTTATTTCTTCTTTTTAGTAAGCGAAAAACAGTTTCGACGACACCAGCGGCGATGAGGAGGGGACCGCCCGTAGAAGATAAAGGTATGAAGGAAAGCTGGGTACGTATTCTGGATGCAGGTAGTCAAAAATAAAGCCGCTTGCTGCGCATAAGAGTCCAACGCATACTAGGAGGACTGCAAGCGTGTGGCAAATTCGGCGTATATTGGTCCGATTCTCGAACGGCGGAGGAACAAGCTCTATTGTAAGCAGGGCTTGCCGGAGAGGGCAGGCCCAGTTCAAGGAAGCGGAAGGCTTGCGCCGTTCCTGCGGCGGTGACGAGTAATATTCCAGCCTCCTGATGAAGCGCCACGAGCGCTCTGCTTGGGAACCTGACATCATCGATGTACGACACATACGACACTTACGACTTCGACCGGTTCGTGCAGACGCTTGAAAGAGCGAGGGACATGCCACAGATCTCGTGGAGGCGTGCGTCGTCTCTTTTTGGAGGCGTTTGGGTTTTTCTGGTGGTGGCCTTGATGGATCGGCGTGTGCCTTTGGAATAATGATATGGAGGTTTCATCTCATTCGACGTCCGGTTGGGTTGCATTCGCGGGGGATTAGCGCTATTCTGTAACAGCGAAATAAGCTGGACTTCGTTCGGTTCGCTGAGGCCATTCCGTGGATGCGGGGTGGCCTCGGTGCTTTCATCGCCGGATTGGGGGAGGTCGGATCCATGTCGTTGCGCAAGCCCTACAGGAGTGTGGACGAACAGCTGCGCATTCTGCGCTCCCGTGGCATGGCCGTCGATGCCGGTGCGGTTCATGTGCTCAGGCGCGAGGGCTATTATCCGATCGTCAATGGCTATAAGGATTTGTTCCTCGACCGAAAGGCATGCCTGACCGCTGGTGATGACCGGTATGGGACGGGCGCGCGTTTCGATGATCTGTACGCCCTGTTCCTGTTCGACCGTGAGTTGCGTGAACTGCTGTTTTCCGCCATCACACGGGCGGAGGCCGCACTCAAGGCAGTGTGCGCGCATGAGTTCACCAGGCTGCATTCCGACGAGGTCAACCCGTATCTCAATCCCGACTATTATGATTCCAGGCGCCGTCCGAGCGCCGTGGCGTTGATCGACAAGGTCTTCAAGCGGATACTTGAGTTGGACGGCAGCCCGCGCAACAAGGGCGACTATGGCGGCAAGGCGTATATCCGCCATTGCATGGAAGACCACAACGGCCAGGTCCCGTTGTGGGTGCTGGCCAACGATCTTTCTTTTGGTCAGACGGTATGGTTCTTCCAAGTCCAGTCCCCGGCCGTCCGATTGGCGGTCGCCGAAAGTTTCACCGGTTTGTATGCGGACACGCACGACGGGCCACGGCGCATCACCATCAAGCGGCTGGACAGCATCTTCAACAGACTGGTGTTCTACCGCAACCTGTGCGCGCATGACGAGCGCTGCTATTGTGCCCGGTACGATGGGCGCGCTAACGAGAACGTGTACCAGGCCATCGGTGATCTTGGCTATTTGCTTGACAAGGACGATTACTTGGAATTGTTCGGTCGCTTCTCCGCATTGGTCGCACGGGCGACCTCCGCCATGCCATCGCGGAGACAAGCGATCCTGTCTGCCATGGGTGTGCGCGAACGGGAACTGGCGGACAGGGCGGAAATCATACTGCGCAGCTGACCGTTCCTGCCATTGGGACGGTGGCGTCGCAGGCGGCTTTGGACTATGAGCCAGCTGATCTGGGCTGTCTGCAATGGGCCTGTGGGATTCGGGATGGATTTGGGATGCCATTGGCGGCTGGGACGGTTGCACGGGCCGCGTATCGTTCTGTCTATTGTCCGCCATAGAGACGTGCTGCCGGGCGAATGCTTCTGGGCACCACCCATGCGGAACATCATGAAATCACAAGGGGCATTGCACTTTTCCGTGCCGGTCGGCGAAGACGCTGAGCGCCGGCAGGGTGGTGGAACGTTCCCGGATTATTTTTGGGTGCCTGTAGGTGCCTCGTGGAAGACGAGACTGATCGGCAGGTTTCCCAAAAATTGAAAATCTTGGAATAAAGCCAAAAACAGCTGACCACGATTATCATCGGAGGTGCGCATGATGATGGTAGTCATGGTTTCAAGTGTCTCATGGGCTTGAGACCGGGTTTAATGGGGGCAACGGATGCTGGATCCTATAACTACTTGGAGTACTATTATGAGGGCTGGTTAAGGAATCCCGAGGTTGGATGAGCCCGAATGAGTATCGCAGGGGCCTGGGCTATGCTTCATGGGCGGTTCGGGGAATTGCCCGCATCTCCGCAACGAATCACTACTGGAATAATGGACTTTGCAACCGGAACATGAAAAGAGGAGCATGATGGCCAATCCCGAGCTGTCGCGGCACATCCAGGCCCTTCCCGACGAGCTGAACGCCCTTGAAGGGGGACGGGAGATTTCCGAACGCCTGCGGAGGATCGACGCGCTGAAGGACCGGGCCCGCTCGCTGGAGCCGTTGGACGGTGTCGAGGACATGGCGTTGGCGGATTACGACCGCGACTGGCTGGTGCGCTACACCTACAATTCGAACGCCATCGAGGGATCCACGCTGACCCTGGAGGACACGTCGCTGGTGTTGGAGGGCGAGTTCGTCCCATCGGACTCGCCGGCCAGATACGTGTTCGCAGCGCGAGGGGTCGCTGACGGCATGGCCTACGTGCGCGAATATGCCAAGGAGGGGCGGAAGCTGAACGAGGAGCTGATCCGTCGTCTACACGAGGTGACCGCATTGGATCTCCAGCCGTTCGCCCGCGGCACGTTCCGTCCTTATGGCTATTTGGCGCGGATCACCGCCACCCGAGTCAAGACCGCGGACCCGCTGGAGATCCGCGACGACCTGCGATCCTTGATCGACGGGTTGGATGGCTGCGCAGCGCATCCGCTGCTCAGGGCCGCCGGTTTCCACGCGATGTTCGAGAACATCCATCCATTCATGGACGGCAACGGGCGGACCGGCCGCCAGCTGCTCAACTTCGTGCTGCTGCGGAACGGATACCGTCCCGTGGCCATCAAATACGATGCGGGTCGGTCATACGCGCGAGGCCTGGAGGCATGGCAGGTGGACGGCAAGCCGGATTCGTTCTGCTCCATTTTCCTAGACTGCGTGGAACAGGAGGAACAGACGCTCGTCGATCTGATCGAGCGGCTTCGCCATCTGAGATAGGTCGCAGGAACACTCGCATGCTTCTTTCGTGTGCGTGGATTGGCTACAATGTATTAGACAGTCCGATGGGGGACGATTGACGTGGGATTGGAGGCCGGCGATGGCCGGCCCGAGGCATCCCCGCCACTACGAGGAGTCGTTCAAACGGCAGATCGTGCAGTTGTATGAGAACGGCAAGCCCTCCCGGGAGATCAGGGCCGAGTACGACATCTCGCATTCCACGCTGCGCCGTTGGGTCCAGGGCATCCGCGACAGCGGCTCCACCCGGGCCGCGGACAACCGCACGCCCGGGCGGAACGAGCCGGTCGGGCCGGGGAGGCGCAACAGGCAGTTGGAGATGGAGGTGGACGTTTCAGAACGAGCGGCGCCGGTATTCGCGAAAGTAGCGGTGATACGGGCCAACGCCTCCCGCTGCCCGATATCGGCGCGATGCGGGATGCCGGGCGTTCCCCGCTCCGCCTGCTACTGGATGACCGGGCATCCCGAGACGGAGCATGTGGATCCGATCGCCGGCGACGTGCGCGCGGTCCGGCGCGGCAGCCATGAGCGCTGCGGCGCCGGGAAGATCAAGGCCGCTCTGGAGCGGAGGGTCGTCACCGCGTCCGGGAGACGCGTCGTCGACATCATGCGCGAACGGGGCATGCGGGCGCGTACGCGCGCAGACGGTCCGAACCGCACAGGACGCGGGCCGACGAGGCCGGGCTCGCGAACATCCTCGGCCGCGAGTTCGACGGCTGCGAGCCGCGCACCCACCTGGCCGGTGGCCTGACGTACGTGCGCGTCGGCGGCGAGTGGGCGTACGTGTGCCTGCTCATCGACCCGGCGAACAGGGGCATCGCCGGCCATTCCGCCGGGCGGGCCCGGGACGCGAGCCTGGTATTGGGCGCGTTCGCCACGCTCGGCTTCCCCCCCCCCAACCGAGGTGGAGGTGTTCCACACGGACCGGGGCGGCGGGTTCGACGACACGAGGATCGACGGGCTGCTCGACGTGTTCGACATCGGAGGATCGCCGTCAGGGAAGGGCGACCCGTACGACAATGCCGTGGTCGAATCCACCAACAGGCTCCTGAAGAAGGAGCTCATATACCGGGACCACCACACCGGCCTGGAACAACCACGCTCCGACCTCAACGACTATGTGCGGTGGCCCGACGACCAAAGACTCCACTCCACCCCCGGATACCGGAGCCCCAACGAACTCACACAACAAGGACTCGTCCTCTAAAGAATTGCCCAACACACCGTTGCCAATCCAGATGCCGAACGTCCCGACGGGACGGCGGCCTTGTCATCAAAGCGACCGCACGAACTCTCCGCCCGGAAGCGGACGGCGCTGATTTTGGAGGACCCATCGGCCGTGGCATTCCCGGGCCCGGAACATGCCATGGGGTTTGCGGACCCCGGGCGACGCCGCATGGCCTTCCCGTTCCCGCGCCACGGGCGGCGGCATGGTTCATGGCGCCGACGGTGGGTCCGTCCGCACGCGGAGCACTTCCATGCCTCGTTGACGGATGGTGGCGATCCCCCACAGAGAGGAGTATTGTTTCATTTGTAGATAACATTGTTACACAGTAGGAGAGCATTGATATGCAATCTGAACGTTCGTTGATTCCCACCCCCATGCCGGTCCGGAGACACGCACGGTCCGGGAACAGGGGGCTGGCCCTCACCGCCCTGTGTCTGGCGGTGCTGCTGGTCGTGATGGACAACACCATCGTCAACGTCGCGATTCCCACGATGAGCGACGCGTTGAACGCCTCGTCCACGGACCTGCAATGGGTGGTGGACGCCTACACGCTGTCCTTCGCGGCGCTGCTCCTGCCCGCCGGCAAACTCAGCGACCGATGGGGAAGAAGACGGATGCTGCTCGTCGGATTGGCGGGATTCGCCGTGGTCTCCGCAGCCACGGCCTTCTCCTGGGCCCTGCGGCAGCTGGTGACGCTGCGCGTGGTGTTGGGGGTCTGCGCCGCGCTGATCTATCCGGCGACGCTGTCGTCAATCATCGTCATCTTCGAAGGCTCCAGGTACCGTAGCCTGGCCGTTGGCCTGTGGGCGGCGACATCAGGGGTCGGCATCGCCCTGGGCCCGATCATCGGCGGCGTCCTGCTGGAGCACTATGCGTGGAATTCCATTTTCTGGGTGTGCTCCGTCATTGGCGTGGTGGCGCTGGCCTGCATCGCGGTGGCGGTGCCCGAGGTACGGGCGTACCGTTCCGAGAGGTTCGATTTCCCCGGCACCGTGTTATCGGTGGCCGGCGTGGGCCTGCTGGTGTGGGCGATCATCGAACGCCCGACTTACGGCTGGCTCTCCTGGCAGGTCATAGGCGGCATCTGCGCGGCCCTGATCATACTTGCGGTGTTCGCGGCGGTCGAGGGGCATACGCACGCCCCGCTCATCGATGTCGGCCTGTTCCGAAGGGCCACGTTCACGAGCAGCACCTGCGCGATCTGCGTCGCGTTCTTCTGCCTGTTCGGCTTCATCTTCATCACCACCCAATGGTTCCAGGCATTGCGTGGATACACCGCATTGCAGACGGCGGTCGCGACGCTGCCCTTCGCGGTGGTCATGGCGGCGGTCGCCCCGCTCGCCACGCAATTGGCGAAACGTTTCGGATACCGGTCGGTCGTCTCGACGGGACTGCTGTTCCTGTCGGCGAGCATGTTCGTGGTCACGCGTGTCGACGCCCATTGCAGCTACTGGTTCGTGGTCGTACCCACCATGGCCCTGATGGCGGCCGGCATCGCCCTGATCCAAGGGCCCGCCACGGACGCCCTGATGAGCACCGTTCCGGAAAGCTCGACCGGCGCCGCATCGGCCGTCAACGACACGATCCGTGAGATCGGCGGCACGCTGGGCGTCGCCGTCATGGGGTCCGCGATCTCCTCCGTCTACCCCGACGAGCTCTCGGACTCGTTGTCCGGACTGCAGATCCCGTCTTCCATCGCGAAAGCCGCGGAGGATTCGGTGATGGCCGCGAAATCGATCCTTCCGCACCTGCCGGCAGGCATCCGACAGACCGTGGAGCAGTCCGTCTCGACCAGTTTCATGAGCGCCACGCATGCGGCATGCTGGATCGCCTGCGCCCTCGCATTGGCGTTCGCGCTGCTCTGCTGGATCACACTTCCCAAACACGATTCAGGCAATCTCCCCCAATAGACCGGAACGGATGCGGGCCACGGGCCGTCCGATGGCGTCACGGTACATGACACTTGGATCGGCGTACGGGGCGCCACCATTCCCGACTGCTTGGACACGCTGCTCGACGGGACAGAGCCCGTCCAACCGGACGGGCAGGCCACGCCCATCCGCATCATCATCCCCTTCGACTCCCCTGCGGAGAAGGGGAATACGATGCGGGAGCTCCGCATTCTGAAGCATGCCCTGCGGCACCACCGGTAGCCGACGGGCATGCCTGACGTGCGTGCGGGACGATGCCACGGTGCCGCCGTCCCACACGCCGACGGCATCATATGCGCGATGCCCCGGCATGGCACGCGGCGGGAGGACGGCACGCCCGCGCCGGCCAGCGTTCCCCGACATGTCTTGGCTCGGTGGCAATCTCAATGCGGTGGGACCAGCCATCACACCCATCGAGGCGCGGTCCAAGAGCGTGGCTGGATCTTCGACCCCACCCATCATGGGACGGTGCAGGGACCTACGGGCCGGATGGCGTTTTTCATCCGTAACGGCGGGATGATGCGGAGAAGCATATGAGGACTATTCGGAAAACGACAAAAAGCCAGCGGACGCCCACCACCGAGATCAGGGGCCTCATACTCGACGCCTCGAAACGCATCATCGAAGAGGACGGCTATGACGCCTTCACCATCCGGCTTCTCTCGGAAAAGGCGGATGTGTCCCCCGCGAGCATCTACCGGCATATCGGCGACAAGCAGGCCGTCATCAACGCTCTCATCGACGACAGTTTCCAGACGTTACGGGAGAAGCTCCTGCGCGTCACCACCGAGGATCCCCTGCAAAGACTCTACGATGCGGGAGTCGTATACCGCGGGCACGCCAAGGCGTCGCCCGGCATCTACGCCCTGTTGTGGCGATGGCATGCGGGCGAGGCTTCGGAGGCATGCCTCGCCGCCATGACCGAGCTGGTGCGCTACGGGCAGGCCGCGGGAAAGATCCGGAGGGATGACCCGCACCTCATCGCATGGTCCATATGGTCCGCCGTGCACGGATTCGTCCAATTCGAGACACGACCCGAACATGATACGCCCGTCGACGATGACGATGCGGCCTATTCCTTTCTGCTCCGGCTGCTCATTCGAGGGGTCCGCGCCCCTCAGACGGTCTCCGAGGGAACGGCGACCATCGCGGATACCAGCCGATCGTAGAATCGCCATTGGCCGCGCAACGCCACATCCCGTCTCACAGCGGCGAACGTTCCATCCGCCTTCAGGCTCACGGATACCTTACGGAAGTCCCCCGTCCCGTCCAATGCGTACAACGCCTTCGAGGCGGCCTCCTTCGCGCAGAAGGCCGCCCTACGTTCCACCGAGGAGGCCATACGCAATGATGCGAGCTCTTCGGAAGAGAACATGAACCGCATGATCCCGCCGGACAATCCGTCCGAATCGTCCACGTCCACTCCCACGGCACGGATTCTTTCCGCCGACGCCACGGCGGCGACGCACAGCGACGGACAATGCGACAGCGATCCCACGATGCCGGATGGCCAGAGCGGTTCACCATCCGAACCTTTGAGTATGGGCCCGTCATGGCCGATACGTCGTAAGGCCTCGTGGGCCAAAAGACGCGTCTCCGTGAATTCCCTTCTTCGTTTGGCCGTGGCGTTCCCGACCAAGGCCCGCTCACCGTCGAACAATCGCACGCGGCGCGTCCCCTCCCCCGAGATCAGCACCTCTGGATTGGCAACGGTGTGTTGGGCAATTCTTTAGAGGACGAGTCCTTGTTGTGTGAATTCGTTGGGGCTCCGGTATCCGGGGGTGGAGTGGAGTCTTTGGTCGTCGGGCCACCGCACATAGTCGTTGAGGTCGGAGCGTGGTTGTTCCAGGCCGGTGTGGTGGTCCCGGTATATGAGCTCCTTCTTCAGGAGCCTGTT